>OCTV010001069.1_pt1 | contig 10144 bp, 9 predicted proteins | sample 1539101 | NCBI WGS metagenome assembly OCTV01 (sample SAMEA3991422, study PRJEB22521) | metagenome | biome: anthropogenic terrestrial biome; feature: sewage plant; material: sludge | place: Sweden | collected 2012-09-26 | reverse complement strand
ACAGTTTGTGGCTGTAGTCGCTGCCAGTGAGTGCGTATTATACGCTTTTCTTTTTACCTGTCAATACCACTGCGAAAAGTTTTTTGATTTATTTTGCAGTCGCTGATAACTCCCTTTATTTTGTGGGTATTTAGTGCCATTTGATATATAATTGAATATATTGTTTAAGCAATTTTTCGTTAGGCGATGTTCGGTGGTTTTGCGGTTGTCGTCTTTCATTTTTTTATGTTCATGTCAGAAAATATGTGAGGGCAAACAATGTCTGTACAACCTCCTTCCCCTGCTGGTAATGATTTTAAACTACCTGTCCACCAAATAGATGCCACTAAAAAACGCGTACACCCCCGTTTTGTGACGGGTTTTTATCAAAACATCCGCGTTGTCAGTATGTATTTTTTATTGTTGTTGTTTTTGGTGTTGCCATGGATTCGCTATGGCGGACACCAAGCAATATGGTTCGATTTCTCGGGTTCTAAGATTGTGCTATTTGGGCTAACTTTTTTACCCCAAGACGTTTTTATTTTTGCGTTTTTCTTTATGGTTGCGGCCTTTTTATTGTTTATGGTGACCGTTTATGCCGGCCGTGTGTGGTGTGGTTATGCGTGTCCACAGACGATTTGGACGCATATGTACCAATACACTGAGAAGCTTGTCATCGGCGATCGTAATAAGCAGTTTAAGTTAGATAAAGCGCCTTGGAATGGCGAAAAAATCATGAAACGCGGCTTGGTATATCTGATTTGGTTTATCATGGCGTTGGTGACGGCATTGACGTTTAGCAGTTATGCCGTTGGGACTGATTATCTTTATAATAGTTGGCAATGGTTTGGCGTTATTCCTGTGCCAGATTGGACGCCATTAACTTGGGTTTCGGTACTTATTTTTACCTTTGCGACGTTTGCCAATGCAGGCTATATGCGTGAGCACTTTTGTACCCATATTTGCCCCTATGGTCGCTTCCAAAGTGTGATGTTCGATAAAGATACGTTAATTGTCACCTATGACTATAAACGTGGTGAGCCACGTGGCGCGCGTAAAAGAGGCGGTGAAGATGAGAACTTAGGTGACTGTATCAACTGTCTGATGTGTGTGCAAGTGTGCCCGACGGGTATCGATATTCGTGATGGTTTGCAAGTTGAATGTATCCAGTGCGCGGCTTGTATCGATGCGTGTAATGACATCATGGATAAAGTCAATAAACCACGCGGTTTGATTCGGTATAGTACCGAACGCCAATTGGTAGAGAATGAGCCAAGTAAAATTTTGCGTCCACGGTTTTTTGCTTATTTGGCGGTGATTGCGTTGTTGATTGGGACGGGGGTTTATTTTTTAACCAGCCGTGTGCCACTACAGATTGATATTCGCCGTGACCGTAACCAGCTGTCGTCAATCAATGCGCAAGGTTTGGTAGAAAATAACTACATTATCAAAATCACCAATAAAACCCAGCAAAACCATGATTATGCGGTGACATTGACACCACAACCCGGCTTAAAACTTGATAGTCGCTTTAAAACCATTCCATTAGAAGCAGGCGAAAGTTATGACTTCCCTGTCAGTGTACTGGGCGATCCAAAAGTGATTACCCAAAGCAATATCCCCATCCAAATGCAAGTGGTGAGCGTGGATGATGGCGGCAAATATAAAGCGGTAAAAGATAACGTGTTTACCACCGATAAATAAGTTTGATTGTCTAAAAAAGCTGATTCTGATAATCGGCTTTTTTTGTGCCAAATTATTGGCGCCCGTTATTGGGGCATGGGTTTTTCTGCTATACTAGCTTTTTGATTGTTATCTGCTGAGTGGTCTATGGCAACACCGACAAATTCTCCTGCTTCATCAACTTCTAATCAGTCGATATCCAAACTTTGGTATAAAAATTATATGGTTTGGATTTTTGTCATTGGTCTGCCGCTATTTGTGGTAGTCGCCTGTATCTGGTTCGTGTTTTACTCGGTGAGAATCCAAGACTCTACTGTGCGTGATGACTGGTACATGGATGGTAAGACCTTATATGCGGATGTGTCCAAAGACAAACTGGCGCATGATTTGGGGCTGACAGGTCAAATGATGATTAGCCATCAAGCGGTGAATTTTAAACTTGAGGCACCCGCCAGTGACAACTTTAAAGCGCCTGAGCAATTGGCAGTGGAGATTTCCCATGCCACCCAAAAGCAAAAAGACCGTGACATTATTGTCAAACGGTTAAGTGATGGCAGTTATGCGGGCAATGTACAGTTAGACCCGTCTAAAGGCAAATACTATATTGTGGTGCATGACCCAGCCAATAGCTGGCGACTGCGTGCTATTGAGGAGTTGCCAATGGCGAAGTCGATTGCCTTTAAGCCACTGACCGCGTTTGATAAAAAATCTTAGTTTCAGTCAACTCATTACAGGGACTTGGTTGCAGGTACTGGGTTACAGCTAATTGGCTTCCTTAAAACCTTGCTGGGTAGTCAACGAAATGGTAAGTGTTTAACAACTCTCCCAAATCCCCACTTGCCCTTCGTGCAATTTGGGCACACCGCCAAGCACCCGCCACGGCATGGTGCTGCCATGAAAATCACTACCGATAGACACCTTTAACTCATGCGCTTTAATCACTCTATCGACCATATGGCGGGTTGAAGTCGGTTCATTACTGGCGGGCAATTCCACTGCATCGCCACCGCTACTGGCAAAATCTGCAATCAGTTTACGCACTTTGTTCGCGGTTAAATTATAACGGGTCGCATGAGCCAAAGACGCTTTGCCACCACAGTCATGAATCAAATTGATGCAATCTTTAAGCGATAAGCCATCGAGTGCCACATAGCAAGGTTTATGGTCAGCCAAATAGCCAGTAAAAGCTTTTTGCACATCACTCACCAAGCCTTGATCCGCCATCACTTTGGCGATATGGGTACGACCGACCGCTTGCGGATTACCTTTGGCTTGCACTAACACCGCCTGCCAAATCTCATCCATCGGGCGTTTAAAGGTACTTGCCACACGCTCGCACATCGCATAGCCGCGCGTTTCTCGATTGGCTTGGATGGCAGCGAGTTTGCTGTGCATTGTTTCGATATCACTAAAGCCGTACCCCAATACATGAATCACTTTTTCATTTTGGGCAGGTTTTTTGGAGTAGCCGCCCATGACACGATGACGACAGCTGATTTCAACACCGTGAATCAGCGTCATACCAAGGCTATCAGCGGTTTGGCGCGCCTCAAGGATACCAAGTACCGTATCATGGTCGCTTAAGGATAATACTTTCACCCCTTTTTCATGCGCTTTTTGCACCACTTCGCTTGGGCTAAAAGTGCCATCTGAGCGGGTACTGTGACAATGCATATCAATCGGAAGTTGGGTATAAATAGGACTGCTAGACAAGATATCGAGATTTAAAGAATTCACAAATACGCCTTAATTACAAAAGCTGTGCCAACAATAGGACAAAAGGGGTTAAGACAAAGAGGGGTTAACTCTGCGCTGGCTCGCTCACAAGTGCACGTGATTGATGAAGCGAGGAAAATCGCAAAGTTACTTTTCGATTCTAGCATATCCGTGTAAACTAGCGGCTAAGATTTTTGTTAGAGATGACTATGAGCGGTTTATTGGATTTGCTACCTTTACTGGCATTTTTTTACTTTTCCAAACAGCAAGGGGTATTGGCAGGTGCGGCGGCGTTATTGATTACGACACTGGTGGTATATGTCGTGCATTTTGCCCGGCAAAAAGGCAAGCTCAATAAACAGCAGTGGGTGACGCTGATTTTAACCGTGGGATTTTGTGGGTTAAGCTTAATTTTCCATGACGAAGCATTTTTAAAATGGAAATCAACCGTCATCAATAGCGTATTTGCGGTTGCCCTCATTATCAGTGTCGCGATAGGTAAACCGCTATTAGAACTGGCAATGAAAAATGTGTTTCGATTGACGCAATCGGGCTGGAATAAACTCACCCTCGCTTGGGCAGGGTATTTCTTACTGATGGCAGGTTTGCAATATTATTTTGCGTTTTTTACCAACAACGATACCTGGATTAATTTTAAAAGCTGGGGATGGATACCGGTGATGTTGGTATTTTTAATCGGGCAATTTGTGTTCTTAAAAAACCACCTAAATCCAGACATGCAGCAACAAATCAATGATAAAGGAAAAAACTAAAGGAGAATATGGATGGCACTTTATATTATTATCGGTCATGACGTCCCTGATAGCCTTGAGCTACGCAAACAATTCCGTTCTGCCCATCTTGAGCGTCTTACGCGGTTAGATGAACAGCGCCGTCTCATCATCGCAGGCCCTACACCAATTGCGCATGGAGAGCCTGAAATGAGTGGCAGTGTCTTGGTCGTGGATTTTGACAGCGATGAAGCGGTGCAAGCTTGGGCAAGTGAAGAGCCTTACTTATTAAATGGTGTGTATAGTCATGTGGATATCAAACCTTTTATCCAAGTTTTTCCTAAATCAGTGAGTTAATATTGGGTTTAACAGTTGTTTGCAGTACATAATTGGCAAAGTCTGGGTGGTGATAGGTGGTAAGCATGAAAAAATTGGTGGGCACGTTGGCAAACGGCGCAGTGTTATTGATGGTATTACAGGTGACAAGCCTGACCCATGCAGCACCGCAAGTTGTCGTCACTGACCCAAAAACAGGACAACCACTCGCCAAACAGCCAGAGCTTGCCTCAAGCGTTGCCAGTAGCACCTCACCGATGCAAAACCCCAAACAACCTACCCTTGCCCAGCTCAACCAGCCTACTGACAGCCAGTTGTCCAACGCCAACCAACAACTCTTGGCAAAAAATGCTGAATTACAAAACCAAGTCGATAGTTTAAATACGCAGGTCAAAGTGCTTGTCAATGAGCGCAGTGGACAGATTTTTATCTATGGTGCGGTCACTGCATTATTGAGTGGGATACTGGGTATCGCACTGGGCTGGATGGTCGCAGGGCGTAAAGGTCGTTGGTAATCGACTTTGTAAGCCTACTATTATTAGCCTAACATTGACTTGCCATGATGCCAAATAACCAAGCCGACTTGCCAAAAAAGCCCACTGTCGCCATCATTGGCGCAGGTCCTGCTGGCCTGATGGTGGCAGATTATCTGCGCCAGTTTGATGTCACAATCCAAGTATTTGAACAAAAACCTTCCCCTGCCCGCAAACTATTGATGGCAGGTAAATCTGGACTCAATATCTCGCACGCTGAGCCCGTTGATACCTTTGTCACGCGCTATCAGCCCAACGACTGGCTTACGCCGCATATTCAAGATTTTAATGCGACGCATATCCGTGATTTTATGACCCGCTTAGGGATTGAATCTTTTGTTGGCTCGACAGGTCGCATTTTTCCTACCATGATGAAAGCCTCGCCACTGCTGCGGGCGTGGTTGCAAGCGCTGCAGCAGGACGGCGTAGCGTTTTTTTATCGACATAGCTGTGACGACATTGACGGCAAGCAAGCGACTTTTTCGGTAGTGCACGAAAGCGGTAATCTGACTGTTAGCCAAAGCTTTGATGCGATTGTGTTGGCAACGGGCGCGATGTCATGGTCGCGGCTCGGTAGTGATGGTAAATGGCAGGCATGGCTCAGCGACACAGAATTGACGCCGTTTTATGCCAGCAATGTCGGTATCTGTCGCCCATTGTCGCAGCCTTGGTCGGCGCATTTGCACCGCGATTTTGGTAAAGCGTTAAAACGGGTGAAAGCCCAGGTGACATTGCCCGATGGCAAAATTGAGCAGGGTTTTGGCGACATTATCCTCACCCATTATGGCATGGAAAGCGGGCTGATATATCGGCTCAATGGTGCTATGCGTGAGCAATTAAATCATACGGGCAAAGTATCACTGCAACTTGATTTGCTACCTGATGTGTCTGACGAAAAATTATTGAGTAGTTTAAAAAACCCCAAAAAACAATCGCTAGCGAACCTTTGGCGAAAGGCAGGACTTGATCCGGTCAAAATCGCCTTACTCAGAGAAATCGTCGCAAAAACGCACTGGCATGATGCCAATAAGATGACAAAGGCAATCAAACAGTTAACGGTAGAATTCGATAGTTTTCGACCGATTGAAGAAGCAATTAGCTGTGGTGGCGGGGTAAAACGCACAGCATTAACCGAGGATTTTGCGCTAAAATCCAATCCTTATGTATTTTGCTGTGGCGAGATGCTTGATTGGGATGCGCCAACGGGTGGCTATCTGCTGACGGCTTGTTTTGCCACAGGCCGAGCCGTCGGACAAGGCGTGGCGCAGTTTTTAGCGTTATCCAAAAAGTTGACGCAATGCACTTGACGTAGGGCACTTGGCATAAGGCACTTATCGACTGTGTAGATAGCGACTGTAAAAGTAGGCAAGCAGCAGCACAAGCGCACAAATCGGCAAGCAGACAGGCAAGAACAGCGGATTTTGCATACCGCCGAACACTACCATCAATGAGCCCAATGCCGCCAAAATCGGCGATATCACACCCAATAACATACTTTTGATATGACCTCGTTGCCATAATCGAAACACCGCAAAGTAAAATACCAAATACAGCAAGTAACTCACCACAATCGCGATTTCTGAAATATCCATATCGCCAAGCAGCTGACTTTTCATTACCGCATAATGCACAGCCGCCCAAAACATCGATAAGACAAAACCTAACAGCGCGGAACCAACCGATAGCTGATAGTTGGGCGAGACTTGACGCAATTGCGCGCTAAACGGAATCAATGATTTGCGCGCTAAAGAATGCGGCAGACGAATCAGCCCTAATACCAAGCCATTCACCGTACCCATCACCGAAATCACCACAAATACCAAAAAGGCTTTGGCAGCGGTTTCGCCAAATAACTGGGTTGCCACCACATAGACGCTTTCATCACCCAATGCCATCACTTTTGCGGCGCCTAGATACGAGGTGAGTCCAACAAAATACAGCAAATAGCCCAATAAAATCAACAGGGGCGCGACAACTAAGGCAATCGGTAAATTACGTTTGGCATGTTTGATTTCCCCTGAAATACTGGTAGAGACCACCCAGCCATCAAACGAAAACGCAATCGGACCAATAGCGCCGAGCCATGCCAAAGACTGGGTCGCTTGACGCGCCGGTTCACTTGGATGGGTTAACGCAGCCACAGGGTCGCCATATACAAACGCCATCACCCCTAGCACAAATAACGGAATTAATTTAACGACAGTGGCAAAGACTTGAAAACGCCCTGCAAACACTGCTGCCATCACATTAAACAGATAACAAATGACAAACCACGTAAGCCCGATGCCCATTTGTAATTCAAGCGATGCCTCTTTTACCCCAAATAACAAGGCGGTGTAAATACCCACTACCCACGTCACCACCACGCCAAGCGTCGGGTAATACAAAAACAATTGAAACCAGCCAATCATCGTAGAAAAATGTGGACTGACAAATTCATCGGCATAGCCAATCAGGCCGCCGTGCGCATCGGTACGTTTTGCCAGCTCAGCAATCGATAGCGAACCAAACATAATCGCCACCGCCGCCAATACAAAAACCCCCACGCCTAATGCCACATTGCCATTGGTATATTTTAAAACATTGTCTGCCTTAAAAAATATCCCTGAGCCAATCACAATCCCTACAATCATTGCCAATGCGGTGATTAGGTTATAACGCCCGTTAGTTGATTGATTCATGTTGTTACCACACCCAAAAAAAGCTGCATGCCATGTTGCAACGATAAAAAATCAGTTATGCTATACCCCCTAATCGCTGTTTTCAAGCCTTGTATTAGTAATATTTTACTTAGCACTAACTTTTAGTTATTTATTATAGGTCACTGATGTCACAATCTAGCCAACGTCCTGTCACAAACTCAAGCAAACCCCCAGCATCAAGCATTCAAACCGCCAAACTGCACTGGCAATTAGATGATAACGGCGTGACTGCCCCCCTCTCTAGCGAATTTGGCGATGTTTATTTCTCCAAAACAGATGGCTTGGCAGAATCTCGCCATGTTTTTATTGATGGCAACGACTTAGCCACTCGCCTCGCTAATTTGCGGAACTTTGAACGATTTGTCATCGGTGAAATTGGTTTTGGTACGGGACTTAATATCTTGGCTATTTGGCAACTGTGGCAACAAATCAGACCTGACAATCACAGCCATTTACATATCATTACCACCGAAAAATTTCCCTTAAGCAAAACTGACCTTGAACAAGCATTGAGCGTGTGGACAGAGCTTGCTGGGTTATCACAACAGCTCATTGACAACTATCCACCGCCACTGGCTGGCTGTCATCGTTTGAACTGGTTTGATGAACGATTGACGATTGATTTATGGCTTGGCGATGCGACGAGTAGTTTGTCGCAAGTGACTGGGGAAGGCAAAGTCGATGCCTGGCTGCTTGATGGGTTTGCGCCGAGTTGTAACCAAGAACTCTGGTCAGCGGATTTATTGGCTCAAATCGCAAGGTTATCCAAAAATCATACGACTTTGGCGACATTTAGCGTGGCAAGCGCAGTCAAACAGGGGCTAAAACATCACGGTTTTACCTTAGCCAAACGTAAAGGCTTTGGCAAAAAGCGAGAAATGCTCACCGCAAGCTTTCAACCTAAGTTAACATCAGCCAATTTTTGCAAGCTTTATTTTCGCTATAACAAAAAAATTAAACCATTTTTTGTCACCCTACCCTTTACTGCATCTTTTGAATCCCGACGTCGTCAGCGTCGAAAAGCCAATAACGTTAAAGGCTTTGAACTACCCAATTTTTCCGCTATTACAAAACCGCTGTCTGTCGCGGTGATTGGGGCTGGGGTGGCGGGGTTAAGCAGTGCGTATGCTTTAGCCGCCCGTGGACATAGCGTCACCATTTTTGATAAAGCGCAACCATTGGCAGGCGCGTCGGGTAATATTCGCGGTTTTCTTGCACCAAAACTTACCAGCCTAAAACGCCTTGAAACCAATCTACATGCGATTGGTTATTTGGCAAGCTGTCGATTTTACCCTTATTTGACCGCACAAACCGGTATTAAAATCCTACAAACCACCGGCTGTTTGGATTTACTCTCACACAATCGCTTACAACTTGATGAAGTCAAAGATTTTCCCATTGAATTTGCCCGTTTATTGACCGCTGAACAAGCTAAAGCAAAGGTCGGTTATGAGGTTGGGCAAGCGATATTTTTGCCCAATGCCGGGTTAATCACTACCGCAAACTTTGCCAAAGCTGTTTTATGCCACCCTAATATTAGCTTTCAAACCGAGGAACTAGCCTATTTTCAGCAAGCCTATTTTCAGCAAGATAGCGACCAAGTGTTATTAACATTCACTGAGCGTCAGCAGTTTTTTGACCATGTGATTTTGTGCATGGCTTTAGACACCTGCGATTTTCTACCCACCATCAAACGCTTTAATCACAGCCGTGGGCAAGTGACGTGGTTTGCTGTCGATGAGCATGATAAAGCACAGTTGCCAAAACTGCCGCTAAAGTATGGCAGTTATTACGCCAGTTTTAACGAGAACAGTAAACGCCATGTCATGCTTGGGGCAAGTTTTGTCAGGGATACCTTGGATACCACGCCAGCAGTTGCTGACCACCAGATGAATGTGGCAGATTTGGCGGATGCGGTGCCCGATTTGGTCAATAACACTGATATGTTTACCGTCGAAAAAAACCTACCCCATTGGCAGGGTCGCGCCAGTATCCGCAGTCAAACCGTGGATTATCTACCCCTAGTTGGGCAGGTGTGGCAAGCGGGTTATGAAAACAAAAGCCGAGTCTGGACATTTTCGGCATTGGGGTCAAAGGGCTATGCTTATGCGCCGATTTGTAGTGAGCTGTTGGCCGGTTTACTGTGTGGGGAAATGTTGCCGTTAGCTAACAAGATGGTCAACAGTTTAAGTCCCAATCGCAAGGTCATTCGACGCTAAGTTATTTTCTTAGCAGTTTTTGATAAACCAAACTGCGTAAACTATTTGGCAATAATCGCACCGGTAAGCGAATGGCGAGGTTTTTAAGCAGTTGCGCAATAGGCAAAAACCCTTGTTGATAAAAGCTTTGCTGGATTGCCCACTCGTATCGGGCATACGCCAAGCCCCCGCGCCGTTCATACATCGCATCGCCTGCCCGTGCATACACCAGCACCTCTGGCAAATTGGCAAACTGATAGCCAGCG
>OCTV010001068.1_pt1 | contig 10145 bp, 6 predicted proteins | sample 1539101 | NCBI WGS metagenome assembly OCTV01 (sample SAMEA3991422, study PRJEB22521) | metagenome | biome: anthropogenic terrestrial biome; feature: sewage plant; material: sludge | place: Sweden | collected 2012-09-26 | reverse complement strand
ATCGGCCTTTGCTCAACCTTCCAATGATGACTGTACTCGCCCTTATGTACTGCCAGATGTAACAAATTATTGCAGCAAAGTAGGCGAATTCACAAATATAGGCGCTACACCTTCTGGTTATGGACCAGCAACTTGTTGGAACGGAACCAATAAAGAAGTATGGTTCCGGTTTAGGGCTTTTTTTACGGAAGTTTCGATAGCTATTATAGGTACTAATGTTGCTGAACCAAATTTGCCTCCAGGTGGATCACTTAGAGCGCCGCAAGTCGCTTTGTATGCAGGATATTGCGGTGGAGTGATTTCAGAATTAGAATGTAAATCGGATGGTGGAACAAAAGGTGCTGTTACAATTGTCGAAGGAGGCCTCATCGTAGGGGAAGACTATTTATTCAGAGTAGATGGATTTAATGGCGGTGCTGGTACGTTTCAAATCTGTATTAATAACTATAATCCGCCAGTGCAGCCAGGTCAAGATTGTATCACAGGTTCTGTCTTATGTGACAAATCGCCCTTTGTTACACATAGACTTTCTGGCCCAGGTCTAGACAATGATGAAGCTTCTACAGGTTGTTTAGCTGACGGACTTGGAGCTTCTGAGGACCAATCGGCATGGTACACTTGGGTAGCTAAAAACAATGGGACACTTACATTTACTATAAGACCTGTTACACCAGGTGAAGACATTGATTGGGAATTATATGAATTACCTGGCGGAATAAAACAATGTAATAATAAAGTTTCGCTTCGTTGTAATGCAACACACCCTGTCACCAACCCACCAAGTAATATAGTTTGCGGCGATGTCACTGGTTTAAGTTTAACTGATAATGATATTTTTGAAGATCTAGGTTGTAATCGAGGAGAAAATGGTTTTTGCAAATACATCGATATGGTGCAGGGCCGAGCTTATACGATTATTATAAATAATTTTACAAATTCCGGAAGCGGATTCTCAATAGAATGGGGAGGGACCGGTGAATTTCTGGGGCCAGAAGCTAATTTTTCTATTTCACCTCCTTCTGGTTTGAGGTGTGAGACAGATTTTATTGTTGTTGACAGTTCAACATTTCAGACTGGAGGTATCACAAAATACCTTTGGAATTTTGGAAAAGGCGCTATACCTCAAACTTCCAATGCCAAAGGTCCACATTCAGTAAGGTATTCTTCATTTGGAGAAAAATATATCACTTTAACTGTTGAAACTGATCTTGGCTGTCAAGTTACGGAGATTCGTAGGGTATTTGCTGAACCTTGTTGTGAAGATCTGCCTACTTTACAGATAAGAGCAGATAGCGTAATTGATGCAAGTTGCTTCGGATTCAAGGATGGTAGGATTGTAGTAAGCGGATTATCAGGAAATCCTTATTCAGATGGAAGTAATGGTGTCCCTTATTATACATTTAGTTTAGACGGCATAAGCTTTTCTCCTAATAATCGATTTACGAATCTTCCTCCTGGAGAATACACGATCTACATCCAAGACCGAAAAGGATGTCTTGCAGAAATAAAAGTTACCATTGAAGAGCCTTCAGAAATAATACCTGATGTAGGTTTAGATCGCGAAGTTGACTTAGGTGATGTCATTGATTTAACTACACAAATATTACCTCCTGACAATTATGCATTCCGATGGATTCTTGGAGATAGTGTTTATTGCAAAACCTGTCAAGATAGCAGAGCATTACCCTTGTATGATCAATATTTTAAAATTCGTGCTACAAATTCCAATGGTTGTTTTGGTGAAGATTCTTTATTTATTAAAGTGAAAAAAAATTATGATCTATGGGCACCAAATGTTATTTCTGCAAATGGCGACAAAATCAATGATATATTCAAGTTGTTTGGCAAGGCAAGTATTAAAAATGTAGAATCTCTTAAAATCTATGATCGTTGGGGGGAATTATTGTATGTAGGAGAAAACCTAGATTTATTAAATCCATTGGATGGCTGGGATGGTACATTTCGTGGTGAAAACGCGATGACTGGTGTCTATGTTTATCTAGCAAAAGTTAGATTCATAGATGATCATATTTTAGAAAAAGCTGGTGAATTTACATTACTTCGATGAGCCAATATTATTTTTTTGTCTTATTCCTTTTTATTTTTTCTTGTAGTGCAAAACAAGAACAACTTTCTGACCATGAAGCATCAGAATATAACAACAAAGAATTAATTCGAGATGTCCATATAATCTACAGCGATTCAGGAAAAATTCAAATTAAAATTAAAGCTCCTATTTTAATAAGACACCTCAATACGTCTGATTTAAAAGAAGAATTTCCTAAAGGATTCTTTGCTGAATTCTTTGATCAAAATGATCGATTACTAAATACATTGACATCGAAATATGCGATCAGAAACAGCAATGAGCGAAAGACAATAATGCAAGATAGTGTCGTCTTTCAAAGTCTAAATCAAGAGACCATGAAAACTTCTGAATTATTTTGGGATGAAAACAATGGAAAGCTGTATACCGAAAAGTATGTAAGTATCATTCGCAAAAATGAAATCATAAGAGGATTTGGTTTTGAAACAGACGAGCGCTTTAAATCTGGATCTATTAAATCTATTGATGCTTTAATCCCTAGTGAAAAATTGTTTGGATCAGAGCTTAAAGATCAAATCAAAAAATAAGAATACGTTCATTAACAGCGCGCTTGTTTCTTCTTTTTTCCTAAATAATTCGAGCTTTTCATTTTTTCCAAATATTGATCTGCTAAAGGGACTTTGCATGCAGTTTTTCCAAGATCTACTTTTACCTCTCCTATTTTTTTAGCTACTTGAAAAGCATCATCATATAATCCTTCTACACATTGCCCACAGGCCATTACGAAACCATTCATTGTATATCTTGTACGATTTTGTGCGCTATGTATATTCTTTTCAATGAACTTCAATAGTTTTTTAAACTCCTTTTTGTCGAGTTCTACATCTGGCTTTATTGTACAAAGACTTGATAATGTATTCCATCCCGATGAACATACAGAATCTTCTTCAGATTGGATCCACTCAAGTCCAAGTTCGTAGCCAAACTTACTTTCAGCCGCAATCCAAGGTACAGTATATTCATTGATCATATACCAGCTCGCTTTCTTTACCCAATGTTGTAATTCCTTTTTACTAATTTTCTTCTCATCTGCAATTAATCCAGCTAAATACTGTGCATCTGAATTTCCTGTGTCAAACAATTCTAAAGACAATTCATGATTCTTTTTAATCTTTTTGACTATGGTCTTCATGTCTCCTACTTTGACACCAAAAAATGGTTCTTTTGCTCCATGATTTAAATATATTTTTTTAATTTGTTCAGAGCCCATAGATGTAAGCTCATCCATAACCGCTTCTAGCTTCATTATTTGCAGATTTATTCCGCAATATTAAAAAAGAATAACAAATTAACCCTCGAAAATTCTAATTTTGCGACCTAATATATTAAAAATATGTATCGCAATCATACTTGTGGAGAATTACGAATCGCACATTTGAACCAAGAAGTCCTTTTGTCAGGATGGGTACAGAGTAGTCGAAATCTTGGTGGCATGACATTCATAGACTTACGTGATCGCTATGGAATAACTCAAATCGTTTTCAATATGGAAGATGATGAACAGCTTTGTATGTCTGCTCGTAAGCTCGGAAGAGAATATGTCATTCAAATCAATGGTATCGTAAAAGAACGCTCAAGCAAAAATGCCAATAGACCAACAGGAGATATTGAAATACAAGCACAAAAGTTGACAATACTGAATGCATCACAAGTGCCGCCTTTTACAATAGAAGATGAGTCAGATGGAGGAGATGAACTTCGTATGAAATATCGATATCTCGACATCAGAAGAAATCCAGTAAAAGAAAAGATCTTATTCAGACATAATGTGGCATTGGAGACTCGTAAATATTTGAGCAGCTTAGATTTTACTGAAATTGAAACTCCATATTTGATCAAATCAACTCCTGAAGGTGCACGAGATTTTGTAGTGCCTAGTAGAATGAATCAAGGACAATTCTATGCATTGCCGCAATCTCCTCAAACCTTTAAACAAATCTTAATGGTAGCAGGTATGGATCGCTATTTTCAAATCGTGAGATGTTTTCGCGATGAAGATCTTAGAGCAGATCGACAGCCTGAGTTTACACAAATCGATTGTGAGATGGCATTTGTCGAAAGAGAAGATATATTGAATACTTTTGAGGGCTTGATGAAGCATTTATTTCAATCTATATTGCATGTGAATCTTCCAGACTTCCAAAGAATGAGTTACGATGATGCCCTAAAAGATTATGGAATTGATAAGCCAGATTTGCGCTTTGATATGAAAATCAAACATCTTACAGAAGATTTGAAAGGTCATGGTTTTCCTGTTTTTGATAGTGCTGAATTGGTCTGTGGTATTATCTGCAAAGGCATAGCAGATAGCTATTCAAATAAAGATATCAATGAAATCACTGATTGGGTCAAAAGACCGCAAATCGATGCAAAAGGCTTAGTTTATATCAAATATAATCTTGATGGAAGTATAAAGTCCTCAGTTGGAAAATTTTATTCTGATGAATTTTTACAAAATCTTGGAAAAAAATTAGAAGTTGAACCTGGAGATATGCTACTCATCCTAGCTGGTGGCTATGATAAAACGTTAAAGCAAGCAGGTGAACTCCGATTAGAGATGGGCCGACGTATGAAACTCATCAAAGAAGGCGAATTCAAAGCTTTTTGGGTCGTTGATTTTCCATTGTTGGAATGGGATGAAGATTCGCAACGATTCTTTGCAATGCATCACCCATTTACTTCGCCATTACCTCAAGATTTACATAAATTAAACTCCACAGATCGCGACGTTTTAAAATCGATTCGCGCAGCTGCATATGATATGGTCATCAATGGTGCTGAAGTCGGAGGAGGATCTATTCGAATTCACGATCGAGCATTGCAATCTCAAAATTTCAAGCTACTTGGTTTTTCTGAAGAAGAGGCTGAAGCACAATTTGGATTTTTATTGGGAGCTTTTGAATATGGCGCGCCACCTCATGGTGGTATAGCTTTTGGTTTGGATAGAGTTTGTGCCATCATGCAAGGATCTACTTCTATTAGAGATTATATTGCCTTTCCGAAAAACAATCAAGGTCGAGATACCATGATCGATGGACCATCTCCATTAGACCAAAAACAATTGGACGAATTAGGCATTGCTTTAAGATCAAATGAGGCAAAGTGAAAATAAATAAAATAAGTCAATTGAGCTTTCGTTGTATAGAGAAAAACTAAGGATGAATAAAACACTAAAATACTTACTATTTTTACTTGGAATAAGTTCAATTTTTTCTTGTAGAAAAGATACTGCAAAGGCGACACATAATCTTGAATATCCTATGCAATTCACAATTCAAACTGGAGCAAATCCTGTTTTGACTCATGTTTACTCTTGGAATGTCGCCTCGAATTGGGATAATTTTCTTGTTCAAAATAATCTAACTGCTGAGCAAGTTACTGCGATAAAACCTGTTTCCTTACACATTACAACAATTTTCAATACACCAATAAATTATGATTTTATAGAAGAAGCGAAAGTAAAAATCTATAATCCTCAAGACATCACATACAAACTTCCAATAGGTGAAATCTACAATATTCCAAACAATAAAGTAGAAGATTTTTATTTAATTCCTGGCCTAGCGGAAATCAAAGAATTTGTCTCTATCCCAAGTTTTAAAATTGATCTTAATCTTAGATATCGAGAAATCATCAGAACAAACACAGATCATAGACTATTCATTAAATTTGATGTGTTTACACAGTAAATTTCTACCCTAGGAATAAAATTTCACTTTGGTGTTATTTCTTTTTCTTTTCTTCGTCTTCCTCTTTCTTGATATGTACTTTTGATCCTTGCTTCAGGTCTTTTGATATTGCAGCATATGGCCCTACGACGACTTCATCTTCTAATTGCAATCCAGATTTGATCATGATGTAATTTTGATCCTGAATACCAGTTGTTACATCTACTCTAGATACAGTATCTCCTCGTTTTACAAAAACTGCTTCAATAAAATCATTTCTATCTAATGTAATTTTTTCCTCTTCCACAATATTTGGATCCTTTTTCATTTTATCCATTTTCTTCTTCATCTCTTCTTTTGGATCATAGGCTGTTACGCATTGGATAGGAATACTTAGGACATCAGCTTCTTGATTTGTCTTTATCTCGACCGTTGCAGACATCCCAGGTTTGAATGCAGTTAATTTAGTTCCTTGCACTAGATCTCTATATGATTCTTTATCAATTCGAATTTTCACTACAAATTTTGTCACCTGATCATTGGATAATGCACTAATTCCATTCGTACTAATATTGCTTGCACTATTCGCAACTTCAGTTACTGTTCCTTTGAATTTTCTATTCTGATAAGCATCTACTTCTATGTCTGTAGTATTTCCTACTTGTACTCTTATGATATCATTTTCGCTCACTTCTACTTGAACTTCCATGGCGCCCAAATCCGCAATGCGCATCATTTCAGTTCCACTCATTTGGATTGTTCCTACTACTCTCTCTCCCTTTTCGATATTCAATTTTGAGATTACGCCAGAAGCCGGAGCTTTGATGGTCGTACGACCCAAATTGGTCCGAGTTTCTTTCAATAATGCTTCTGCATCTTTTACTTGATAGCCTGAAGCTTCAGCATTTTTCTTTGCTGTAGAAATAGAATTCTCAGCAGAAGCTAAACTTGCACTTAGATTTCGAAACGTGGTTTCACTTGCATCATACTCTGATTGCGAGATGATTCCTTCTTGTAGTAATGATTTACTGCGCTCTAAATTCTTTTTTGCATTATCCCACTGAGATTTAATTTGATCGCGTTGAGCTTTTGCCGTTTCTATATTCAAATTCGTGGCACCTGCTTGAGATCTCGCTGCATTAACTCCTGCTGAGGTACGCTCGACAGCAGATTGATATGTATCTGGATTTACACGTGCTAAGACTTGTCCTATTTTGACACTATCGCCTTCCTTTACATAAAGCTCGACTACTTCCCCTGAGACATCAGAGGATATTTTGACTTCCTTTTCAGGATAGATCTTACCACTTGCAGAGACTGTCTCAACAATAGTTCTTTTCTTTACTTTTTCTGTAAATACAGCAGTACCTTTTGGTTTACTTTTGCTTTTAATTATTGCTGCACCAATAAGCAATCCAAGGAGTATGATTGATCCCCATATCCATAATTTCTGATTGCTCTTTTTTTTCTTTGCGATTTGATTCATTTGGAAATTTTTATATGATCCTGCTTAATTAATTTTTTTTCCTGCATAATAATCCAATACTTTAGATTTGAATACAAGGTCGTATTTTGAAATCACCCAATTCATTTCTGAATTTTGGAAATTTGTCTGTGATAAATTCATTTCAAAGGAAGAAACAGACCCTATTTCAAAACGCTTTTTAGTTTTCTCAAAAGATTGTTTTGCTGCAAGCATACTTTTTTCACTTGCTTCATACTCTTTTTGCGCAGCTTTAAAATTCGTCATTGCCTGATAAATATTTTGCCGTAGTGATTCCTCGCTTTGTTCTAGCTGCAATTTATTACTTTCAGTTTGAATTTTTGACCTAGCGATATTTGTTCTAGTGGAATGATTATTATATATGGGCAGAGAAATTGAAACACCTACACCATAACCCAAAAATTGATCAAACTGATCTGAGAATGATGTCACTTTAGTTCCTTCGATAGATGGTAATGTCTGTTCAAATACTGCCGATTTTCCATCAATAAAAATACCTGGCACTTGCTGTCTTTTTAAAGTATACCCTGTAGGAGTTAATGCAGCATCAGAATATCGAGAACCATAATTTGCACTCATAAATACGGAAGGATAGTATGTTGATCTTGCAATACGTTCTGAAATTTTTGCTGCTTCCAATCTTGTCTTCGCAGCTGCGATGTTTGGCTGTGTGGTAATAGCATGTGAGACCAGTTGTTCTACGGTATACGTATTGATCACTATTTTATCCAATTCTTCAAGTGGAATTCTTTCAATCTCCAATACAGCTGAGGGATCGAATTTCATGGTTTGTCTCAATTGTAACCAAGCAAGTTCTAAAGCATTATTTGCTCCAATTTGCAATTGTTCGGATCTTGCCAATTGGGCTTCAATTTCAAGAGCATCGGATTCTGCCTTGCCTCCAGCTTGAATTAATTTTTTCATTTGATTGAGCTGGGCCCGTACATTCTCTACATTATTTTTTGCTATCTGAATTCGATCTTTAGCCAACAATACTTGCAGATAAGCATTCGCTACAAATAGTGATATATCGTTGATATTCTGTTGATGATCCAAGGTATTGGCTTGCTTTGTTAACTTATTTTGTTTTATAGTATTCGTAATAGCCCCACCTTGAAATATACTTACTCCTGAATTAATTCCATAGTTTGAATATAATATATTTTCTGTAATAAAATCATTCGACGTTGGGTCTATGTTCCTTCCAAAATTTATGCCTCCATTTAGATTTGCATTCAAATTAGGCAATCTACGCCATTTACTTTCTGCCAGATTTATTTCCGAAAGACCTATATTCAGCTCACTCAGTTTTAAGCTAGTATTATGTTCTATAGCATATTTCACACATTTTTCAAGTGACCAGATGTCTTGTGCTCCGAGTGACCATGGCAAAGTGAACACAGCGAGTAAAATTTTTAACTTCATCTTTCAATTTTAAATAGTACAATGACATTAGACAATTTAGAAAACCTAAATGTTGGCAAAAGAAACCTTATCCATTGTTTTTTTTATAGCAAATTTTCACACAATATTAAGCAAAGCTTTATTGCCACCGATTAGATTTTCGAAGAATGGCTAAAAATCTCGGACTAATGAACTACTTTTTCTTTGATTACCTGTTAGAATTCAGGACAGATGCTAAAACGAGCTGGTCATATCTTCCGCCATGGGGACGATAATAGCATAGAATCATATACTCATTCTCCGTCTCATACCAATTGCCTTCCATGGACTCTGTACTAATCAAGCCATCAGAATCTTTGGTGGCATACATAAAATTATAGAATCCATTTTTAAGTAAAACTTGACCCAAATAAGCTCTTTTAACAGCATCATAGTTCATTCGGAACTCCTCTTTACACTGGTAATCTGTCAAAGCACCATAAATATAAATCGGTTCATCATACTCTGTATTGGAATTCAGAGTGAAATGCGCCATGACATAATCTGATCTCACTTCATCTTCTGGCACATCGTTGCTAATGCAAATATATCTCCCATTGATATCAGTTTCGGTATAATAGGGCTTATGTGCTCTAACGATGTCATGCTCTAACCAACAATGGAAATTTCCATCTCGTTCGTCCCAATAATCGATGTCTTGTGTGAGATGAACAGTAGTGCGAATGTCCTTTCTTCGATATTCTTTCATGCCTCCAAACACAATACCATCTATAGATTTATAATGAATATTGTTGGGTGAAAAAAAACTTGGCTCACCAAGTACTTTTCGTGTATTGAAGTCTTCATTTTGGATGATCTGAACACTTAGTTCTTTAACCGGATTAATAATCTTGAATTGATTGGTCTTTAACGCAAAGTCAATTGCTATATGAGATCGAAACAGTTCTGCACTAGTTGGACTTATAAATTTTGCTTCGATCCCAAACGAATTAGAGGTTACAAATAATCTACGTGTAAATAGTAATCCCCCTTCGCGATCATAAACTACTAATAGATAATTGCCTGTGATGCGAAAACTCCATTGCTGATCTGGCAAATAGAGCGAATAATGAACGTAAGGGACCAGTGTCTGTTTCGAGGTTCGAAAATTCGTTATCTCTTGCTCTTCAAAACCCTGAATTGCTTCTCCAAATTCAATTTCAGATGGAGTCCAATATCGATCGTAATGATACAATGAATATTGAAGGTTTCTCGGTGAACCTTCAATGAGATCAAATTCAAGCAAAGTAGATTTCTCTCTATCTACAAAAAAAATAGGATGTATTACTATTTCACCATTTTGTCTAAAATAAATTGACTTTACTAGTGGATTATATATCGTATCGATGGGTTTCATATCTTGTGAATACACATTCATGCAGAAAGGTACTAACAACAATAATAAAAATTTCTGAATATTCAC
>OCTV010001065.1_pt1 | contig 10172 bp, 6 predicted proteins | sample 1539101 | NCBI WGS metagenome assembly OCTV01 (sample SAMEA3991422, study PRJEB22521) | metagenome | biome: anthropogenic terrestrial biome; feature: sewage plant; material: sludge | place: Sweden | collected 2012-09-26 | reverse complement strand
CGATCTTTGTAGTCGAATTAAAACAAGCCCTGTAGGAACTTTCCATTTTTGAGTATTCGAATCAAATAGATAACGATGATTTTTTACTAAAAAACTCAATGTCATGAGAAATTTTTTAATACTGGGTAATTCAATTACCCCCCCCATTCTACGAAGTATTTCGTAGGTTATTGTAAACTTATTTTGTTCACACTTATGATGATTCTGCCTGGAATATCGAATAGTCAAGTTACTTTGATCTGCGATAATGGTGGATTTGAGGATGGGTTTTTAAATTATTTCGGGTTCAGGTCTGACTATATTAATGGAAGTTCAACTTGCACTCCTTTATATGGTGGCCAACCTTTAAATTATATCCCGTTAACAATGCCTTTAACCCATAGATTTGCGATTATGACAGCAGGATTTGATCCAGTAGTAAATGTGACTCAAACTAAATTTGGAAATAAATCATTATTGTTGAACAGTTATTGTAGTCACTTGGGTAACTGTAGTCACAATAGAGATGTAAATATGCTTAAGAAAATATTTCTTGTGACTGAAGAAAATCGAAACTTCACAGTATGGTTTTCTGCAGTTTTAGAAAATCCTGCCGGCCACACAGATCAGCAACCTTTTTTTAGTATACGCTGTGATCTTGCTGCCAGTGATGATTTATGTTTCGACGGGATTAGTTTTCCTTCCAATCTAAGTTCAAGGGGTCTTATATTGTGTAATTCACATGATGAAGATTGTTATGAAGAAGGGGATTATGTCAGATATACGGATTGGGCTTGTCATAGAGTTCATATACCAGAAGATCAAGTGGGTCAAGTAGCAACACTTGAAATAATAGCAGCCGATTGTGGTCAGGGTGGACATTTTGGTTATGTTTATATCGACGGCATCTGCGAGGAATGTGAAAACAGTAGTTATGGATCAGGAAAATTTAATCCTAAAACTGAAATTGAAGTTTCATGCGATGGTGATAGTATTACAATCAAAGGGAGTTATACTACTCCAACAATTAACGGTGGATATTCAATACTGGATACTATTACCGTACCCGGGTTTAATATTTATGGATTGAATATAAACACATCCACTAAAACATTTTCATTTAAAATCGTTAAAACGGATTTTCAAAGTCCAAATGGTACATGCCGGGATGTAATAGCTTATTTAAAATTTAAAAATGCTTCTGGTGACTTCCTGCCTGATGTACCCACCAATGCCGTTGAAATATGTGATTCTGATTTTGGACTACCAGAAGTAGAAATCATGATTGGTGAGTGCAATCGAAATCATCCAACCAACAATGTATTTTCTGATGATTATTATTATGTGAGCTTTACAATTTCAAATGCAGATAGTAGACATTGGGTATTGGAAAGACTAATGGATGTTCCTTATCCAGATGAATCAGGACGTTATTTCTTAAAAACTGATGGCTATGGAAATGGGACTTACAACCTTGGACCTTTCTTAATTCAAGAAGGGAGATGGGTTTTGACATTATTTTATGGCGGGTGCAATGATACATTCCAGATTGTTCCACCAGATTATTGTTCTGGTTGCTCCCAGCTTTCCATGATGAAGATCAGCAATATACAATGCAATCCAACAACGGGAATATGGTCTTACGACATTTTTATACCAGGCCCCATTCCACCCACTGGCGATTGTTATGTTTTAGCAAATATGAACCGATATTTTAATACCCTATATACTATTGAGGTAGGCCAAGTAGCTAATCAAAACTGCATTAATCCAACCATAGAGTATAAGTCTAATTGCATGAACATTTTACCTACATGTACTGCTCGATTAGATATTTGCCCGCCAAAGCCTTGTGATAATGGAAATTATGGAAATTGTGATTTAGAAGCTTATTTTGATGGCATTAATTGCATCGATGATGGCAATGGTGACTATATCTATACTGTGGAGTTTAATGTAAGATGGGCCGCGTATCCGTGCTATAGGACTTTTATTCCGTGTAGTACTTTCATTGAACAAGGACAATTCAATAACCCATTGGGGCCTTTTACAGATCCGCCAGAATCTGGAAGAATATTTGTAATCTATTCCTGTGGAGGAGCAATTCCATATAGCTGCGAATGTCCAAACATAGGCTGTTACAAAGTGTTTAAAATACGGAGGCCGGATGACTGTTTAGGCAGAGAAGAATTTGGTAACACAACATCAAGATCAAAAGTGATGAAAGCCCATGAAGTAGAAGTTCATCCCAATCCGGTTTCATCGGACGAATGGATTATTAGGTCAACCTTAAACAGAACCGAGTTTGACATTTTTAATGCATCGGGAAAACACATTCTATCTGGTTTATTTAATGGATCTGAGCATTATTTTTACCATTCATTGCCTGGTGGCTTGTATCTTCTGAGATATAAAAATGCTAAAGGCAAGTTTGCTGCTCTGAAATTTGTTAAATTATAATTTAAATTATAAGAAGGGCGAATACTTTAAAGGACTCGCCCTTCTTTTCTATACATATACTTCATGAAAAGTAACAAAATTTTATCTCATGCCATATTCTTTGTAGGTATTCCGCTTTTAATTTTTGGGCAGGATAATCATTGCAAAAATAACATAGCGGATACGGCAAAATGTTATATTTTACGAAAATATAACAAACCAGCTATAGTCCTTGAAAAAAAATGGGAATCAAAAGAAATAGCGTTTACAACTCAAGTTCCACTTGTTGCAGACATGGATGGAGACTGCATTCCTGAGATCTTATTACGGGGCAATATTAAATTGAATGGTGAACTGGATACCAACCGAGTATATTTTTTCGACGGACGAAATGGAACAATAAAAAGGAAATTTGATAGCAATGGATTCCAGATTGATCTAGGAGCGGTACTAGCTGATGTGGACAACGATGGAATTAAAGAAATCATAATTGCTACTTCTTATGGTAGCGCTTTAAATCTTTTCTCTCTTGGCTATATTTGGTGTTATGAATTTTCGGGGAAGTTAAAATGGCGGTCCGACCAATATTTTTACAATCCAAACTATGACCTTGGACATGCAAATTTTGGGGTGGCTGATTTTAATCAAGACGGTATGACTGAAGTGTATGGTAATAACCGGATCTTTAATGGACAAACCGGAGTATTGCTTGTGGAAGGAGGTAAAAATGGTCTGGGTGGTGGAACATTTTATATGCATACATTAAGCGTGGCAGCTCAACTCGATGATGAACCAAATGATTTGGAATTGGCAGCTGGATATACAATTTACAAAGTAAAAATAATCAATCCCAACGGAATAAGTGGGAACCTAATGATTCCCTTGAACATTAAGGTTGATGGCTCATATTTTGATGGAAGGACAGCAGTGACGGATATTAATGGTGATGGACGTTTGGATGTGATCGTTTCTCACGGTGATCAGAATGTTGAGGCAAAAATTTACGCATATACTTTGAATAATAATGTCCCAACTTTAATATCGCAGTTCAATTTTCCTGAAATAGACTACACAGGCAGCAGCCCCACCATTGCCGATGTAGACGGCAATGGCATACCCAATATTTTGGTAGGTAAATCTACATTGATCTACAATTTTGAATATAATGGAACCAATACCCTAAGTTTAAAATGGTCATTTAAAGTAAACGATGATTATGGTTCACCTACAAGATTCATAACTTATGATTTGAATGGGGATGGTATACAGGAGATCATTTACCGAGACAATAAAAATTTATTGGTTATTGATGGCCGTGTTAGTCCAGCACAGATTATCGATAGCATAAAATGTCTTGCCGCAACTTATGAAGAATATCCTATAATTGCAGATATCGATCATACAGGCCAAGCGAAAATTTGCGTCGTATGCGGCGGTGCCCCTGTTCCATTTCCAACACATTACGGATACCTCACCGCTTTCGGCTCCCCAGACACCCTTCCTGGTTGGGCACCCACACGAGGATTATGGAATCAATACGCTTATAACCCCCTCTTTATAAATGATGATCTGACAGTGCCAAGAGTTATTAAAAATCATGCCACGTATAAAAATGGTAAATACAATAATTTTTTGCAACAAGAAAGCCTGCTCGATAGTAATGGAATGTATAAAGTGGCTGCAGCAAGCCTGTGGGGTAAAATTAATTGTATAAATTACGATCCAATTGAAGATGAATATACAGTCGTCTTTGATGTTTTTAACAGAAAGGATGCTTCGTCTCAGGCTGAACCTAATCTGCCGGTTTCATTTTACAGTGGCGATCCAACAACAACAGGAAGCTTATTGGGAATTTATTACACACAATTCCAAGTGGAACCCAGAGACAGCCTGGTTGATCAAGAATTTAAATTTAAGGCATCACAAATCAACGACTTATATATGGTGGTCAACACCAGCCGCAATGCGAATGGCATGTTCGATCCAAAAGATTTTTCCATCGTTGAATGCGATTATACGGATAATTATTTTCATACTACTGAATTTCCAAAAACAGAAGCCATCTCTGTTTCAATCTGCAAGGGCAGTGAATATCAATTCTTTGATACAATTTTAGCTACAAAGGGAAGCTATGTTCATAAATATTACAATACCAAAAGTTGTGATAGCTTGATTTCAGTCCTCGAATTAACAATTGTTGACACGGTTAGCAGTTTGCAGACTTTAACTGCCTGTGATAGTTTCGATTGGCAAGGTAAAGTATACCGGGAGAATGGAACATTTATTAAGCATTTTCAAACAACAAATGGTTGCGACAGTATGGTTACCCTGAATCTGACTATTCGTAAAAGTACCGATACCCTAATTCAGATGACAGCTTGTAGAAAATTTGGATTTAATGATAAGGTCTATACAGAAGGAGGAAAGTATTATATTAAATTAAGGAACCACAAAGGCTGCGACAGTTTGATCGAACTCAATCTAAATATTATTGCTCTAGATACAAATATCACCAAACTGGGAAATACTTTAATCGCATTGGATAGTGTAGCAACTTACCAATGGGTCGATTGCAATGATAATTTTGCTGCAATACCCGCCGCTACGCAAAAAATCTACAATCCCAACAAAGATGGAAGCTATGCTGTGATAACTACAATACCACCATGTATTGATACATCATTTTGTCTGCCAATTGTAGTAACCAGTACAATAAACAATGAAAGGCAAATGATTTTTGTTTATCCAAATCCAGCTACAGATCAACTTTTTGTACAATCAATAAACCTCGTTTCTGGAAAACTTATCTTGATGATCAGAGATATTCAAGGAAGGAGCGTAATCAGAAAAGTTCTGGTTAAGGAAGAAGGAAAAGTTATAGATGTAGACGTCAGTGGTTTAGTTGGAGGTTTGTATTATTTATATATTCAGTCCTCAATTGGTGTAAATCAGATGATTTTTTCTAAAATGTGACATTTCTGGATTTAATCCTTTTAAGCACCTATGGAAATTCTATTATTACCAAATCGATACACTTATATAAAAATTCTCTCTAAAAGTTGGATATACTCCTCCGGCGCCAATTCTTCCGGTCGCCTGTCAAAAAACGGTTCCTGCAGCAGTTCCTGATTCTGAACGTAAGACTTTAAATTATTTCTTAAAGTTTTCCTCCGATATTGAAAAGATTGCCGCACCAATTTTTGAACCGCATGATAAGTTGTGTTTGAAATGGCATCCTGTCTGCGTGTAAGCTGCAAAACACTGGATATCACTTTGGGAGGCGGACTAAACGAACTGGGTGAAATTTCAAAACACTTTTTGGTATGATATAAGAGTTGGGTAATTACACTCAATCCACCATATTCTTTCGAACCAGGGGGTGAAATAATGCGCATGGCCATTTCTTTTTGAAACATTCCAATCATACAGGGTATCCGATCTGCGTTTTCCAATGTTTTGATAATGATCTGAGACGATATGTTGTATGGAAAATTTCCACACAATACAAACGGATGCGCATCAAACACATCTTTAAAATCAAGTTTTAAAATATCCTGTTTTATCAATTGATCTTCCGATAACAAATCATGTTGCAATAAATAATCCTGCATGTCCCGATCTGCTTCCACGGCAATAAAGTTTGCTTTCAGGTTTTTCAGATAACGGGTTAAGGCTCCTTTGCCGGGACCAATTTCCAATAAGTAATCTCCTGGTGTTGCAGCTATCAGTGCAGCAATTTTTTCTAACACATGTTTGTTATGAAGAAAATGTTGGCCAAATGATTTTTTTGCAAACACGTGAATGAGTTTTTATAAAAAAAATGTTTTAATTACTTCCAACAACTTCATGGGTTGATCTGCATGGATCCAATGTCCGGCATCTTTTATTTCTATCAATTGTCCATGTATGAAAGTTTTTTTTAATTCTTCCATTTCTTCTGCCTCAATGTAATTCGAGTGTTCGCCTTTTACAAAACAAACTTCATTGGATATGATCTGATTAAATTTAATTTCTTCTAAAATGTGGTGGTAATTTTCAAAAAGACTTTTTAAATTAAATTTCCAGTTAAAACCTCCAGTTGACTGTCTGTCTAAATTTTTTAATAAAAATTGTCTAACTACCAAATCGCTAATTTCAGATTGCAAGATCAAATCAGCTTCATCCCGTCTTTGCAGTGCTTCAAGCTTTATTTTAAACAGTGCTTTAAATATTGAATCATGACCACGGTTATATACTTTAGGGGAAATATCCAGAATCATAGCTCGCCCTAGTTTTTGGGCTTGCATACTGAGCATTTTCAACACGACCTTGCCTCCCATACTATGTCCTATAAGGTCTGGGGCTTGTAATTGATGTTTTTCAATAAATTGAAAAACATCAAGAGCCATACTTTCAAAAGAAAATGTGGTCGTATGAGGCGATTTGCCATGATTTCTTAAATCCAGGCTGTAAACAGTAAAATCGGTACTTAATAAACGCACGATACTTTGCCAGTTATCCAAACTCCCAAATAAACCATGCAGGATGATCAAAGCCGGACCCTGACCTGTTTTCTTGTTATGTAAATTTATAATTTCAGCTTGTTCCAAATGGGGCTTATTTTTACCGTTTTGTTATGTCGTTTAAACTAGAATCCGTTTACAAACCTACCGGTGATCAACCCCAGGCCATCGAACAATTAGTTGATGGGATTAACAAGCAGGAACGTCAACAGGTTTTATTGGGGGTAACAGGATCTGGTAAAACATTCACCATTGCCAATGTAATTGCCCAGGTCAATAAACCGACTTTGGTGATGACGCACAATAAAACCTTGACCGCACAATTGTACGGAGAATTCAAGGAATTTTTTCCGGATAATGCGGTTGAATATTTTGTTTCCTATTACGATTACTACCAACCGGAAGCCTACCTGTCAGTTACTGATACATTTATTGAAAAGGATCTAATGATCAATGAGGAGGTCGATAAATTGCGATTAAAAGCAACGTCTTCCTTGCTTTCCGGACGAAGGGACATCATCATGGTGGCTACCGTTTCATGTATTTTCGGGATGGGAAATCCTGAAGATTACAAATCAGGCATCATTCGAATTCAAAAAGGACAGGTGTATCCTCGAAATGCATTTTTATACAAACTCGTGGACAGTTTATACAGCCGCACAGAAACCCAATTAAACAGGGGAGAGTTTAGGGTCAAAGGCGATACGGTGGACATCCATTTACCCTACGCCGATTATGGATACCGCATCCATTTTTTTGGAGATGAAATTGAAAACATTGATCAAATTGAGTTGAGCAGCGGCAAACGAGTCACCAGTATGGACCATGCGGCCATTTTTCCAGCTAATTTATATGTTGCACCTAAAGACCGACTGAAAAACATCATTTATTCTATTGAAGATGAATTGCAGGCTCAAAAAATTTATTTTGAATCTGAGCGAAAATATTTGGAAGCGAAGCGGATTGAAGAACGAACCCAATTTGATTTGGAAATGATTCGCGAATTGGGCTATTGCAGTGGAATTGAAAACTACTCCCGCTTTTTTGATGGCAGGGTACCGGGTACCCGACCCTTTTGCTTGTTGGATTATTTTCCAGATGATTATTTACTAATTATTGACGAAAGCCACGTTACAATCCCTCAAATACGGGGAATGTGGGGAGGCGACCGAGCCCGAAAACAAAACCTTGTGCAATTTGGATTTCGACTTCCATCTGCTCTGGATAACCGGCCCTTAAATTTTGATGAATTTGAACAACAAATCAATCAGGTTATTTACGTCAGTGCAACACCCGGTAATTATGAATTAACAGAAACCGAAGGTGTATTTGTCGAACAAGTAGTGCGTCCTACGGGTTTATTGGATCCTCCAATTGAAATACGCCCATCTTTTAATCAGATTGATGATTTAATGCATGAAATTCAACAACGAAAGGCAAAATCGGAACGTGTGTTGGTAACAACACTGACAAAACGAATGGCTGAGGAATTGAGTAAATATTTTCAAGGATTGAATATTTTGTGTAAATACATCCACTCAGAAATAGATACCATGGAACGTGTGGAAATATTGCGCGATTTGCGTTTGGGTGAATTTGATGTACTGGTGGGGGTTAATTTGTTGCGGGAAGGCTTGGATTTGCCTGAAGTTTCTTTAGTTGCAATTTTAGATGCAGATAAAGAGGGATTTTTAAGAAATGACAGATCCCTGACACAAACTGCGGGACGTGCAGCAAGAAACGTCAACGGTCTGGTGTTGTTTTATGCTGATAAAATCACGGATTCTATGCAACGGACTATCGACGAAACCAATCGACGTCGCATTATCCAAATGGCTTATAATGAAGAACATCAGATTACCCCTCAAACCCTGAGTAAAACGCGGGAAGAAATCATGCATAAGAGTTCGATTTTGGATATGAGGGGACATTCAAAAGTTTATTTTGAAAAAGATGAAACAAATATTGCAGCCGATCCATTGGTTGCTTATATGAATCGGGATCAATTGGAAAAACTCATTCAACAAACAGAATTAAAAATGAAACAAGCAGCGAAAGATCTTGATTTCATTCAGGCTGCCTCCCATCGGGATGAAATGAATGCATTAAAAAAACGATTGAAAGAAATTTAACTATGAAGTCGTTTTATAAATTATTGTTTCTGCATTATATATTATTTTTTAATTGGAACCTAAGCGCTCAAGATAGTTCAACCGTACTCTTATTAGGAATTTCTCAAGATGGATCCTATCCTCACATGGGTTGTGAGGCCAATTGTTGTAAACCTGCCTGGAAAGACTTGAAAAAAGCTCACATGGTGGTGTCACTGGCTGTAATCGATCCACAAAATAAAAAGTGGTATTTGTTTGAGGCGACTCCAGATATTTCAAAACAAATTCATTTATTCAATAAACTAACAGGCAATCAATACCCACTCATGCCTGATGGCATTTTTATCACGCATGCACACATCGGTCATTACAGTGGATTGATGCAATTGGGAAGGGAAGTAAAAAATTCAAAAGAAATTCCTGTATTTGGATTGGAACGATTTTGCAATTTTATTAAAGAGAATGGTCCCTGGAGTCAATTAATAAAACTTAATAACATCGTTATCCAAGCGATTAATCCGGATCAAAAAATCGTACTTTCTGCTTCCGTATCTGTAACGGCATTTACTGTTCCCCATCGCGATGAATTTTCAGAGACTGCAGGATTTAAAATAACAAGTGGTGCTAAAACCTATTTGTTTATTCCTGATATTGACAAATGGAATTTATGGAATCGCAACATAGTGGACGAAGTTAAAAATGTGGACCTTGCATTTTTAGATGCTACTTTTTATTCAATGGATGAATTAAAATCACGAAATATTCAGGAGGTCCCACATCCAACGGTTAAAGAAACCATGGATTTGTTTCACGCTGAAACGAAAGCAAGCAAATCCAAAATTGTCTTCATTCATATGAATCATACCAATCCATTAATTTGGTCAAAACGCCAACAAAAAGAATTAATCAAAACAGGATTTAGAATCGGGATTCAGGGAAAACGATATTAGAAATTCCTATGTGTTCCCAATTGTGACCTATGTTCTATGTGTTTCAATTGGTATTTTTTTTGGACCACATAGGCACATAGGAATATAGAAAACATAGAAAGGAAATTTCTATGTGTTCCCTATTGTGCCCTATGTCCTATGTGTTTCAATTGGTATTTTTTTTGGACCACATAGGCACATAGGAATATAGA
>OCTV010001063.1_pt1 | contig 10181 bp, 8 predicted proteins | sample 1539101 | NCBI WGS metagenome assembly OCTV01 (sample SAMEA3991422, study PRJEB22521) | metagenome | biome: anthropogenic terrestrial biome; feature: sewage plant; material: sludge | place: Sweden | collected 2012-09-26 | reverse complement strand
CCAGCTCTAATTTTATAACTTATATTCCACAAAAAAATTTAAAAATTACTGACAAATACCTTGACAATCAGCGATACAAATCTTCAACAATGCCCATTCTTGCATACATTTCCATATCGACAGTACTCTTAGATATAATGATATCTGGAATATTTCCTGAAGCAAGATCAATGTTAAATTGTTTTATTCCGCAATCATTTTCATTAGCAAACTCTGCATACTCTTTTAACACAATCTTATATTCTTGATTGTGTTCATTTATTTTATTTATCTGATCTTTTACTGCAACGTTTACACCAAAACAGGCAATCTTTAATTCAACTTTTTCCAGATTTTCTTTAACTCTACATAATTTATAAATATTGTTTGACAAATCAACACATAGTATAGTTTCATCCTCATTTATTTCAGCCATATATACAGCATAAGGAATACCTACATCATTTAAAGCAACTATATCTTCAAGTTTATGTGATTTATCTCTATATCCATATAAATTGCCGTCGTTATTAATAATTACACTATATTCTTTATTTCCAGTAAAAAGAATATCATTATTACTTGGTTCTATATCCAGCTCACTCAAACATTTTAATTTTGGTGTTTGTTCTTCTACCATATATAAAGCCATTTTGTTATTCTGGACACATAAGATTACAACACTATCTTCACTTGATATTTTTATATCATTAATATATGAAATCTTTTCTTCACATACTTCCATAATTCTATTTTCATCAATACTATAAATAAATAAAACATTGTCCCTACTAAAATATATAAAATTATCCTTTACGCACAAATTACTAAACACACAATCATCATCACTTTTATTTATATATGGTATACTACAAAAATTCTCTGTTTTATTTTCATATGTATAAACAACGTATTCATTAGTATCCAAATCATTAAGCATTAAATATATTATACCTGATTTTACATATAAATCATTAATATAATAATTGTTTTTAATAGTTGTTTGTATTGAATCAATTTTTACTCCATTATCACCAATTATCTCAATTACAGGAGATTGATAAGAGGAAGACGTACATATAATACACTGTTCGTTTCCTGAGGTTTGTATAATTTGTTCATCACAATTCAATATTTTGTTATTATTGTCCAATTTAAATATTTCATTTTCTAACTGATAAATAATTTCTCCATTCTCACCTGGAAATACTTTTTCTACATCCTTTAATTCATATCTTTTCTGAATCTCATTTGAATAAGTATCAATTATATTTATATAGCATAATTTGCCATCAGTTCCTGATACAACTAATTCACCAGACGATATAACAAATAAGTTAGTTACTTTCATTCCCAACTCATCAAGATTCATATGTGAAACAATTTCATATTCCTCTGATAGTTTATAAAGAATGTAATTTGATAAGTTACCATCCTCCATATTCATTTCACTGCCAACAACATATAAATGATTATCGTTATCAATTGTCATATAGCAAAACATTAATATTTTTGATTCTAATATTATTTTATCATTCAAACATATAGTATTAATCTTTTTAAATTGATTGTTGTATATATCAATATTGCATTTAAACGTAGCAATAGATGTATATAGAATATATGTATTTTCATTATTATCTTGACATACACCATATATATGTTCATTCTTATCATATGTTAATGTATTAAGTAAATCACCATTATGTCCTATAATATTTATAATATTTTCATTTTCTTTACCACTCACAATATAACTTTTATCTTTGCTAAAGTATATATCCGACAACGGTATATCACTTGTATTTACACCAAAATCTACTATTGAATCATTTTTTAGTTTACTTAAATTATATGATGATGTTAAAATATTATTATTCACTGCATATATCTTATTTTCTTCAAGGAAAACATTATTTGTAGACATTTCTATTTGGGAACATGATACACTTGATTTCTGATATGTATAACTCTCCCCTGTTTTATTACTATTTTTATCTTTGCATCCGCCAAATATCAAAATACATATTAATACCAATAATAAAATCTTTACATATTTTTTCATTATATGTCACCCTCTAAAAAAATCTCTTTGTACTGTTATAAAATCATAATATTCGCCTTTTTGAGCCATCAATTCTTCATGGTTACCAGTTTCTGATATTTTCCCCTCTTTCATAACATAAATCTTATCGCATGACATTATTGTTGATAATCTGTGAGCGATAATTATTGTTGTCATTTCATCATCAAAATTATTAATTGTTTTCTGAATTTGTTGTTCTGTTATTGAATCCAAATTACTTGTTGCTTCATCCATTATAAGTATATCCGGTTTTTTTAACAGTGCTCTTGCAATAGTTAATCTTTGTTTTTGTCCTCCTGAAAGGTCATTTCCGTTTTCTTGAATGATTGAATCAATTCCTTGTGGGAGTCCTGTAATTAGTTCATCAAGAAAGCACTTTTTACATATATCATCTATTTCTGTACTATCAATATTCTCATTATAGCAACATAAATTATTTTTTATTGAATCAGAAAAAAGAAAGGTGTTTTGTGAAACGTATGCTATTTTATTTCTTAAAAAATCTTTTGAAATTTCTTTTATAGATTTATCACCAAATAAAATTTCTCCATTTTCCACCTCATAAAATCCCATTAGTAATTTAGCTAAAGTTGTCTTTCCGCAGCCGCTTTCACCTATTATCGCAATTTTTTCCCCACGTTTTATATTGATATTTAAATTTTTAAATATCAGATTTCTATTACCATAGCGAAAATTAATATTTTTCATATGAATATCACATTGTAAGTTTTTTAAATTATTTAATGAATTAGCTTCTATTGTTGCTTCAAAAACATCATCAATTCTTTCAGCTGAAACAATAAATGACTGTATTTGAGGTTGAAGACTTACTATTGCACCAAGTGGAGTAAATAAATTTCCAAGAATCATATAAAAAGTAAGTAATGAACCTAACTCCATTTTTCCAATTGTACATAAAAATGCTCCAAAACAAAGTATTATTATTATTCCTGAGGATGTAACAAACCCAACTATCGCATTTTGCCAAAATGATAGCATTGAACTTTTCATTATATAATTCATATATTTCTCAAAGATTTGGGCTATTTTATTTTGAGAATAAAATTCCAAATTAAATGATTTTATCGTTTCTATACCATCCATAGTTTCTTTAATATTTGATGTCAACTTAGAATCTTGTATTCTAGAATTGAATTCCATATCTTTTATTGGTTTTTTAAAAGCATTTACAATAATAGTATGTATAAAGATTATTGACAAAGAGATCAAAAATAATAAAGGACTTATTTTAATAATAAATATACTATACACTATAATTAATATTATATCAATATAAAAAGTAATAACCACACTTGAAAGAATATTGCATATATTAGCTGCATCATCAAATCGGGAAATCATTTCACCAGTTTTCCTTGTTTGATAAAATGAAATCGGTAGTTTCATAATGTGAGCATAAAATTTTTGTATCATAGATGTATTAATTTTTTTTGATAATAATGTTACGTATTTTCCATTAAAAATCTGCAATACAGACCCTAGCATAAACATTGCAATAACGCATACACATATATATGGCAATTTGTCCGTTATACTATTGTTATGCATTTCTTTAGACTTATTAATTAATTCAACTATATATTGCATTATAAATGACGATAAACCAGTAATCACTGATATAAACACTGATAAAATAAATAAGATAAATAAAATAAATGGTTCTTTAATTATTAATTCAAAATATTTTTTTTTGGCTCCCTTTGTATAATTAGCTTTAACAAATTTATCATTAGGAAAAAATGTTATTATATATCCTGTCCACATTTTCACAAAATCCATTATAGAAATCTTTTTTATTCCTATTGCAGGGTCACCAATAACAACAAATTTTGTATTTATTTCATAAAGAACAATAAAATGTTCAATCATCTCTGATGTAATTACATGAGCAATAATAGGAAGCTTGAATTCTTTAGAATTTATACCATCTAAAAGTTCATCCAAACTTCCCTGAAGGGCATCTGTATCAAATCCTAATTTCTTTGCACCGTCAGTAATCCCATATATATTAGCTCCATTATTATCAACTTTTATTAATTCCCTAAAATCACCTAGAAACATTTTCAAACCGTAGTATTGACTTATCATAGAAAGACAAGCTGCCCCACAGTCAACTTCATCATGCTGTTTTACAAATGGATATTTCATAATTTGTTTTCCTTATAACTAATTTTAAAATAAACCGGCATACAATAAAAAATACTGTATGCCGTTAATTCGGACTATTTTCTTACATTGAAATATATAGAATGTTATACTCCATTAATTTCATGGTCACATCTCATTTTACATTTACTTGCTGCTTCTGTTGCTTTTATTTGAGATGCTTCACGTGAAAATCATAGAAAAAACTTGTATGTGTACACTGTTTCACAATATGGACATGCAAATGAATATCAGCTACTATTTAAGTTGCTCATTTCATTTTCATTAATTTTTTCATAATTTAATTTTGAAGTATTAAATTCCACACATTGCTGCTGCACATGAAATTTCACATTCTCTCTGCTTTGCAAGAACCCAACCTCTAGCATAACAGCCAGAAAAGCCGTATTTCAGAACGTAAGACTTTTCATATGTAGTACCGCAATATCTACATGTTGCAGAAGCTGTACCACCTCCATTAGTATTTCTCATTTCTTTTTCATTAAGTTTTCTCATCTTTGTATTCCTGCCTTTTTTAAATATTTTTTTGTAATTCCGGATTACATTTACTATAATACTATATTTTTTTTTGTCAATACAAGTTAATTAAATACTACATATACAACAATTATTACTTATTTTTTTCAATATACTATGTTAATTTAAGAAATTTTAGTACATATTGATAATATATCTTTTTTTCAAAGATTTAACATAATTTTGAATCTATAAAATTAATACATTTATAAGATTATATATGTCATAAATATTATATTACAACAATACTCTATGCTTATTTATGTTAAATTTTTTTAGAGGAAAAACCGTAAAATTCTGGCAACAGTTCCAAACCACCTTCAAGCGATGTTCCAAAGAAACCTGAAATTTGTTTTTGAGTGATACATGTCCTAAATAGTTACAAAAAAATTATATATAATTATGTTGTAATTATTTCAATAATGGTATATAATTAATATATCTATTATTAATAATGGCTGTAATTACTCAGTTTATTTTTAATAAAATCTTTTTAAACAAGGAGTTTTAATTATATGTACAACAATCTTATGGACTCTATCGGATTTCTCGCTAATTCAGACCCTGAAGTTGCTGATGCAATGAACAAGGAGCTTTCACGCCAGAGAAGAAATCTTGAACTGATAGCAAGTGAAAACATTGTTACCCCTGAAGTAATGGCTGCTATGGGCTCGGTTCTTACAAACAAATATGCTGAGGGCTATCCGGGCAAACGTTATTACGGCGGATGTGAATGTGTAGATATAGTTGAAAACATTGCAATTGACAGAGCAAAGAAATTATTCGGTGCAAACTATGCAAATGTACAACCTCATTCAGGTGCTCAAGCTAATACGGCTGTATATTTTGCACTTCTTGAACCGGGCGATACAGTTTTGGGAATGAGCCTTGCACACGGCGGACATCTTACACACGGCTCACCTGTAAATATTTCAGGAAAATATTTCAACTTTATTTCATACGGTCTTGGAGAAGACGGACGTATTGACTATCAGAAGCTTGAAGAGCTTGCAAAAGAAAATAAACCGAAAATTATCGTAGCAGGTGCAAGTGCATATCCGAGAGCAATTGATTTTGAAAGAATTTCAGCAATTGCAAAATCAGTAAATGCTATGCTTATGGTTGATATGGCTCATATAGCAGGTCTTGTTGCAGCCGGTCTTCACCAGTCACCTGTTCCTTATGCTGACATTGTTACTACTACCACACATAAGACCTTAAGAGGACCAAGAGGAGGCCTTATACTTACAAACAACGAAGAACTTTCAAAGAAAATCAACAAAGCTATCTTTCCTGGAACACAGGGTGGCCCGCTTATGCATGTAATCTCAGCAAAAGCTGTATGCTTTGGAGAAGCATTAAAGGACAACTTTAAAGAATACCAGAAACAGGTTGTTAAAAACGCTGATGTCCTTGCTTCATCACTTGTTGAAAAAGGATTCAACCTTGTTTCAGGTGGAACAGACAATCATCTTATGCTTGTCGATCTTCAGCCATTCAATATAACAGGAAAAGAACTTGAACACAGACTTGATGAAGTATATATCACAGTAAACAAAAACGCTATACCGAATGACCCACAGAGTCCTTTTGTAACAAGCGGTGTAAGAATAGGCACACCTGCTGTAACAAGCAGAGGTTTAAAAGAAGACGATATGAAAAAAATTGCTGAATTCATTTATCTTACTGCTACAGATTTTGAAAACAGTGCTGAGAAAATAAGAGCAGGCGTTAATGAAATCTGCAAAAAATATCCGCTTTACGAGTAATTATTAATAATCAAACCGGATTCTAACCGTATTTTCAGGGACTGTACCACAAAGTCCCTGAATAATTTTTTTATGATGGGGGATGTAATTTATGATGTATGAATATGAAAACTTAAAATATGAAATACACGATAAAGGGGTAACAATCGCAGGGGTTTTAGACAATTGTTTTTCTTCACTACAGATACCAGAAAAAATAAATAATAAGCCTGTTCGTAAAATAGGGTTCAGGGCATTCGCAGGTCAGAGCAACAGTGACAGCTGTAAGCTCATGAGTTCTATTGAACTGCCATATGGCCTTATGGAAATTGCAGGCGGAGCATTTGCTGCATGTATAAGTCTTGAAAAAATATCACTTTCATCTACTGTTGTTCAGATTGACGGAAGTGCATTTTATAACTGTAAAAGTCTGAGTGAAGTTGAAATATCTGATTCGGTTGTTTCAATTTCAGAAACGGCATTTGAAAACTGTATGAATTTAAACGGAATAACAATCGTACATTATCAGAAATCCTCAAAAAAATCAGGATTTTTTACGGATTTATTTTCCGGAGGAAACTCACATACAGAGCACCCGGCAGTAACAGGCAAAACATTTGTATATATACCAAAGGATGAATCAGGACTTTACGGTGACTATGTCAGGATCTGCGGCAAATATTTTTCATGGGAAAAATATGATTCACTTTTTTCGTCAAGGATCCCGCTTGCAGGAAAAATCAAAATTGCACTTTTCAGACTCCAGAATCCTTATGACCTGAGTGATGAAGCACGGAATGAATATGAAGCATGTCTTAGATCATACAGTGACCAGTTTATTGAACATTATATAAAAACAGATAATCTTGAAATGATAGTAAAGTTTGGAAGTCTTGATATGATTAACCGCGAAATGATAAATGATTATATTATCACTGCAAAAATAACTGGAAGCAACAACGTTCTTTTATATCTGGTATCCTACCGATATAAAAAAATAACTAATCCAAAGCACGAATAATGCTGATAAAATTCAATTATGGAGGTGTCTGATTTGGCTTCACCGCTGGCAGACAGAATAAGACCCGAAAAAACAGATGACGTTGTGGGACAAAGTCATCTTATTGGCAAAAATAAGCCGCTCCGAAAAATAATCGAAAACGGCTCTATTCCAAATATGATATTCTACGGACCATCGGGGACAGGCAAAACAACTGTTGCACAGATTATTGCAAACAGTACAAAAATGTGCCTGTACAAGCTTAACGGTACTTCAGCATCTACAGGAGATATTAAAAGTATTATTGCTGAAATTAATACTTTTTCTGCATGTAACGGAATACTTCTTTATCTTGATGAAATTCAGTATCTCAATAAAAAACAACAGCAAAGTCTTCTTGAATATATTGAAAACGGCAAAATTACTCTTATTGCATCAACAACTGAAAATCCTTATTTTGCTGTATTCAATGCACTTATAAGCCGTTCAACACTATTTGAATTCAAACCAGTAAATGCTGATGATATTTCACGTGCTGTCATACGTGCATACAAAATAATTGAAACTGAAAACAACTACTGTATTCATGTGGAAAACGGAGTTATTGAGCATATTTCACACACATGCGGCGGAGATGTAAGAAAAGCTATAAACACTGCTGAACTTAGCGTATTTTCAGGTGAACCTGCTCCTGACGGAATACATGTTGTTCTGGATGATGTAAAGCTTCTGGCACAGCGCAGCAACATGAACTATGACAGAGACGGAACACAGCACTATGATATTCTGTCTGCATTTCAGAAATCAATACGCGGTTCTGATGAAAATGCAGGACTTCATTATCTTGCCAGACTTCTTGAAGCCGGAGACCTTATTTCAATAGCAAGAAGACTTCTTGTAATTGCATCTGAAGATATAGGCCTTGCCTACCCTTCTGCAATATCAATAGTAAAGTCATGTGTAGATTCTGCTTTGCAGCTCGGTCTTCCCGAAGCAAGAATTCCTCTCGCTGAGGCTGTTATTTTGCTATGCACCTCTCCTAAGTCAAACAGTGCAATAACGGCTATTGATGAGGCTATCAAAGATGTAAGGTCATGTGAATTCGGTGAAATTCCATCAAATCTTAAAGATGGCCATTATTCAGGTGCCGCATCACTCGGGAATGCGACCGGATACAAATATCCGCATATGTATGAAAACAGCTACGTAAAGCAGCAGTATCTTCCGGATAAAATCAAAGATAAGAAATATTATACATTCGGCTTAAACAAGCAGGAACAGGCTGCACTTGCATACCGTAATAAAATCATTCAGAATTAAAATTACTTTCAATGGTTTTTCCTGATTCTTTGGTGGTATATTCCCAATAATCAATATGATTGCTGTTAATAAAATATTTAATATTTTTGTTTCTTCCATCATCATCAAATACATCAACTATTATTAGCTTGACTTTCATTTTTTCTGGTATCAATGCCTTAATATATACGCTTGCCTGCTGCCCCACATGAACGTTTTCCTTTGGTTCAGCAAGCCCGGCAAGATTAGGTGCAAGTTCTATAAAAACTCCATAGCTTTCAACAGATCTGACTATTCCTGCAACCGTCTGACCTGCTTTGAACATTGCTGCATTTTCCTCCCATGTACCAAGAAGTTCTTTATGTGTAAGATTAATTCTAGGATATTTTTTTTCATTTTCAATGCTGCTGACTACAGCTTTAATGTCCTGTGAAATATGAAATCTGTCCATAGGATGTGCTATGCGTGATATTGATATTGCATCAATCGGGATCATGGACGGAATTCCACAACCAATATCCACAAAGCAGCCGAACTGCTCAATATGAGTTATTCTTGCCTGTATTATATCCCCCTTTGTTATATTACTTATGTAGTTTTCATAGCATTCGATCTGAGCTGCCTTTCGTGACAGTACAGCTACTGAAGGATTTCCTGACTCATCTGTTTCAATTCTTAATACCTTAAAACATACAGGCTTACTGACTCTTGAAATTAACGCAATATCCCTCGTTGAACCATCATCTATTCCTATTGCACCATCGTTTCTGTAAATTACACCTTTTATACATGGAAGATCAACTATAAGATTATGTTCATTATCACATATTACGGCGTAAGCCTCCACTATTCTGTTAATTTCAATTGCCTCAATAAGTCCATCAATGCTTCTGATAGTTTTTTTATTTTCTGGTGTTTCATACAACATTCCTTCCGGATAATATTTCTTCATTTTAACCTCCCGATTTTTAATATATTTTTGTGTCAATAAATAATATGTAACGGGAAGTAATTATATACATTAAAAAAATAAAAATCGGTAACAGAATTGATACCAATTATCATGTCTGTTACCTGTTTTAATTATGTATTATTTTTTATTTTTTCTTGAATTTGAACTAAGTACTACACTGATTATAATAAGTATTAATGCAATAATTGCAATAATTATAGGAATCTTTATATTTCTTGTATCTCCTGTCGCAGGAGCCATCAACATAAAACTCATAAATGCCATCAGATTAAAATTCATCTCTTACCCTCCAGTCTTAGTAATTGCTAAATAACATTATAACATATATTGTGACATATTAAAAGGAAAAATATTTATATTTAAAAATTTTCATCATTTAAATGTCACTTTTAT
>OCTV010001060.1_pt1 | contig 10205 bp, 8 predicted proteins | sample 1539101 | NCBI WGS metagenome assembly OCTV01 (sample SAMEA3991422, study PRJEB22521) | metagenome | biome: anthropogenic terrestrial biome; feature: sewage plant; material: sludge | place: Sweden | collected 2012-09-26 | reverse complement strand
CTTATTATTGGTGCTATGAAAATGGAAAAAGAGGTATTAATTGAAGTTAAACCTTTAGATAATATAAGTTATACAGATGATAAAACTCTATTTAAACATAGAGTTAAAGAGTCATGGTATTACTCTATTGATATATTCAAAAAAATATATTTATATATAATAATTGGAGTGGGTGTTGGTGCATTTATTCATGGATATATTCCTGCTGATTTTATTGCAAAATATGCAGGTGGAGATGTTTGGTATGCTCCAATAATTGCAGTTCTTGCTGGAATTCCTATGTACTCAAATGAATTAGGAGTTTTACCAATTATTGAAGTATTGACTCAAAAAGGTGTTTTGATAGGAACAGCAATATCTTTTATGATGGCAGTTGTTGCTCTAAGCCTTCCAGAAGCTATGATTTTAAAAAGAATATTATCTGTAAAATTAATAGCAATATTTTTTAGTATAGTTGGTTTTTCAATACTTATTGTTGGATATTTATTAAATTATTTAGTAGGATAAAAAAATGAAAATAGAGATTTTAGGAACAGGTTGTACAAAATGTAAGGCTTTAGAAGAAGCTGTAAAAAAAGCAGTTGCAAAAGTTGGTGGATTTCACGAAGTAAAAAAAGTGGAAGATATAGTTGAAATTATGAATTATGGAGTTATGAGTACTCCTGCTTTGGTTATTGATGGAGTTGTTAAATCAACTGGAAAATTGCTAAATGTTGAAGATATTGTTGAATTTATTGCTACAAGCAAATAAGAAGTTGATTAAAATATTTAATTTAGTTTATGTTATTTTTAAAAAATATCAACTAAACAAAAAATAAAACTAACAAGGAAATAGGTGGTAAAAACATATTTTAAAAAAGATGAATGGTTTGGAAATATAAGAGGTGATATTTTATCAGGTCTTGTTGTAGCACTTGCATTAATACCTGAAGCAATAGCTTTTTCAATTATTGCAGGAGTTGACCCAAAAGTTGGATTATATGCCTCTTTTTGTATAGCTGTTGTTATTTCATTTGTAGGGGGACGTCCTGGAATGATAAGTGCAGCAACAGGAGCAATGGCTTTGTTAATGGTTACACTTGTAAAAGACCATGGACTTCAATATCTTTTAGCAGCAACACTTTTAACAGGAGTATTACAAATAGTAGCTGGATATTTACAACTAGGAAGATTTATGAGTTTTGTTCCTAGAGCTGTTGTTATAGGATTTGTAAATGCTTTGGCAATTTTAATATTTATGGCTCAATTGCCTGAACTTACAAATGTAACTTGGCATGTGTATGCTTTAACTCTTGCAGGTCTTGGAATAATCTATCTTTTCCCATATATTCCAAAAATTGGGAAAATGCTTCCATCACCACTTGTAACTATTGTGGTTTTAACACTTGTTGTGTTTTTTATGGGAATTGATGTAAGAACGGTTGGAGATATGGGACAACTTCCTGATACTTTACCAATATTTTTATTTCCTGATATTCCTTTAAATTTTGAAACATTATGGATAATTTTACCTTATTCTATCTCTTTAGCAATTGTAGGACTTCTTGAATCACTTATGACTTCAACTATTGTTGATGATTTAACAGATACTACAAGTGATAATAATAGAGAATGTAAAGGTCAAGGAGTTGCGAATATTGCATCAGGACTTATGGGTGGAATGGCAGGATGTGCTATGATTGGACAATCTATAATAAATATAAAATCAGGTGGTAGAGGAAGATTATCTACTTTTATAGCTGGTTTTTTCTTGCTTATAATGGTTGTTTTTTTAAGTGATATTATCTCTATTATCCCAATGGCTGCTTTGGTTGCTGTTATGATTATGGTCTCTATTGGAACATTTGATTGGGGTTCGATAAAAGGATTAAAAAAACTTCCACTTTCTACAAATATTGTAATGCTTGGAACTGTTGCTGTTACAGTAGGAACTCATAATTTAGCAGCTGGTGTATTTACAGGAGTTCTTTTGGCTTCACTATTTTTTGCAAATAAAATATCTCATTTTATGTATTGTGAAACTTCATATAGTGAAGATAAAAGTGTTAAAACTTACAAATTTGTAGGACAAGTATTTTTTAATAGTGCCGATAAGTTTTATAAAATATTTGATTTTAAAGAGCTTGTTGATAAAGTAGAAATTGATTTAACAAGAGCTCATTTTTGGGATATATCAGCTGTTTATGCACTTGATAAAGCAGTTATTAAACTAAGAAGAAATGGAACTAAAGTTGAAGTAATTGGACAAAATGAAGCAAGTAAAACTATAATAGATAGATTTGGAGCTCATGATAAACCTGAAGAAATAGAAACAGTAATAAAAGGACACTAAAAATGAATAAAGTATTAGTTTGCCTAGATGGCTCAGAGTTTTCAAAAGCAGTTTGTGATTATGGAATTTTTATAGCAAAAAATCTAAATCTACCTCTTGTTTTACTAAATGTAATTGAACATTCAAAGATTTCAAATATAGTTGATTTTTCTGGAAATATTGGCTTAGGAGAAAAAGATGAACTACTTGAAATCCTAATAGATGAAGATGCAAAAAGAAGTCAAGAGCAAATTTCAAAAGGAAAAGCTATATTAAAACAGATGCAAGAGTATGTTAAATCAAAAGATTTTTCAAACTTTACAACTCTTCAAAGACATGGGACTTTATATGAAACTTTAGATGAGTTATCAAGTGATTTGAAAATTGCTATTATTGGCTTATTTGGTGAAAATAGCAAAGATATTGGATCTAATGTTGAGGAGCTAATAAGAACTTTAAATATACCAATCTTACTTGTAAATAGTGAATTTAAACCTATAAAATCAATTTTAATGGCATATGATGGGAGTTTTTATGCTAAAAAATCAATTGATGTTGCATTAAAAAATCCAATATTTCCAAATATAAAAAGATACATTGTAAATGTAAATAGTGATAAAAATGAGTCTCACAGGATTCTAAATGAAGCTAGTTTCATATTTAAAAGTGCAAATATAGATTCTGAAATATTATCTTTAAGTGGAGAAAAACTTGAATCAATTTTGGATTATCAAAAAAGTATAAATGCCGATATTATAACTATGGGTGCATATAGTCATAATAGATTTAAAAGTGCAATTTTTGGAAGTTTTACAACAAATATGATTTTAAAATCAAAAGTTCCTTTGTTGCTTTTTAGATAAACTTTGTTTTTCGATAGATGTAAGATTATTTATATCTATTTTTAGTAGTTGTGAATTTACATAAACTCAAAATAAAACCCTTTACAGCTTAATGAATTATTATTTGCATTTATACTCCTTTAATATCTCTAAAAATATTTTATCATCACTATATGGCGAAGTTAGAAAAATCTCTTTAATATCTTTCATATCAATAAAATATATATTTTTTAATACTTCTAAATCTTCTTTTGTTGCATTTTCAAAGATATCATTTACAAATAATCTCTCACTGTAAGTTAAATCATCATATTTTTTTTTAGTAAGACAATCAATAATAAAATCTATTGCTATGCTATTATCAACAATTTTACTTTTAATAAATTCTCTTTTTTTGATTATTTCTAAGGCTTCTTTTTCGGTTTGTTTAATAAGCTCATTAGCTTTGTTTATGTTTTTAATCATGTCTTGGATCTAGTTGTGCAGCAACAGGACCTGAAGTAACAGGGAAGTTTACAAAAACACTCATATCATCATCGGCAACTCTTTTTCTAGATAAAGAGTATAATCCTAAAAAAAATCCAATTGTTAGATATATAAAAAATATAGCTTCATAGTTTAAAAATGTAAATATAATACCTAAAATAATTGGAGCTATAAAGCTTCCAGCACCATAAGCAAAAAGTAAAGCTCGACTAATCTCAACCATATCTTTATTTTCATCTAAAACATCATTTGCTCTTGCAAGACTAAGTGGATAAATAGCAAATATAGTCACTCCTAAAAGTAGCGCCAAAATATAGTAGTAACTATTTAATTCAGGAACTATTATAAAAAGAAGAGAGACAAAAGCTGTAAAAAATCCACAAAAAGCAATCAACTTTCTTCTTCCATATTTATCTGATAATTTTCCAATAGGCCACTGAGAAACTAATCCACCAATCAAAGTTAAAGACATAAATATTGATAAAATAGTTGTTGAATCAAATTTATGCAGTATAGTCAAAGGTAGCATTGTAAAAAAACTTCCAACAAAAAATCCACCTATAAAACTTCCTGTAAGTGCCAAAGGAACTATAGAGTATAGTTTTGGAAAACTATACTGTTCAAAAGGTTTTAAAATTGGCTCTTTTATCTTTGTCATAGCAATAGTAATTAAAGAAAAAAGTACCAACACAGAACCAACTGTAAATACAAAAAATTCAGAATCTTTTGGAATAGTTAAAAATAGTTGCCCTAAAGCAGTTGAAAGATAAAAAATTATTGTATAAATAGCCAAAATCTGACCTCTTTGAGAGTTTGAACTCTTTTCATTTAACCAACTTTCAACAATTATTAAAAGAGCATAAAATGAGAAACCAGAAATAAGCCTTAGAAATCCCCAAAAAAATTCATTTAAATATACAGAGTGAAGTAAAAAAGCAATTACCATTAAAGCAGCAAAAGATGCAAAACTTCTAATATGTCCAATAGTTGATATTATTTTTTGGCTAAAAATTGATGATGCGATTGCTCCTAAAAAAAATGCTGAATTTATTAAACCTATTGAAAAACTAGATACTCCAGCTTGTTTTAAATAAACACCTATATAAGTTATCATAATTCCATAACCTATTGCTAAAAATGTGATACTTAAAAAAAGTGATGATATTGGCAAGATATAAGTTTTTAAGTTTTTCATATAAATCCTTCCTTTTTATTTGTTTGTTCTTGAATCATTTAATAACTCATCATGTTCACTCATATCCCAAGGTAAAGTTCCAGGTGATGTGTGAACAAATCTTAAGTATTTTTCAAATTGAGTTATTATGTCATTTATTATTGTATTCTCATCATAACCATATAAATCATAGTATAAACCACCTCTTTTTAGAAAAACCTCTGCATTATAATAATATTTTTGTTTTTTTTGATCTATTTTTTGTTCTACAAAATCAGGAAGCTCATACTCTCTTAATCTAACCTCATATGTAAACTTAATATCATCATTTTTAAATATCACAATGATAGCTCTTATATACTCCTCATCATATTCAATTTTACAATTCCAATCTTTGTTTTCAAGCTCTTTTTCAATCTCTTTCATACTTTTATAGACATTATTTTTTATAAAATCAACAACTAAATCTTTTGTTGGGAAATTTATGAGTGTATTTAGTTTTTCTCTCCAATCACTTTGTTTCTCATCTGAATACATACTTAAACTTATGCTATGATTTAAACTTGCTACTCTGTGACTCTCTATTACCAAAGCTCTCCAAACTCCAATAGCTGCTATTAACATAATAATTGCAAAAGGCAAAGCACTTGTAATGGATGCAGTTTGTAAAGCACCCAATCCTCCAGCTAAAAGTAAAACAGATGCTATAACTCCTTGAATTACAACCCAAAAAACTCTTTGCCAAATTGGAGTATATGTTGCCCCTCCAGATGCAAGTGAATCAACAACTAAAGATCCTGAATCAGCTGAAGTTACAAAAAAAGTGATGATTAAAATTACAGTTATAAAAGATACTATTTGAGTAAATGGTAATCTTTCATAAAGTTTAAAAAGTGCTATTGCCTTATCAGTTTGAACCTCTTTTATAAGCTCTTCATATCCTTGAACCATAACCATATGTAAAGCTGTATCTCCAAATACACTAAACCATAAAAATGTAAACAAAGTTGGAACTAACATAACTCCAACTACAAACTGTCTAATAGTTCTACCACGACTAATTTTGGCAATAAACAATCCAACAAATGGAGCCCAAGCAATTGTCCAACCAAAGATAAATAAAGTCCAATTACCCATCCAATCACTTGAAGTATAAGCTTGAAGACTAAAAGTTCTCTCCACAATATTACTTAAATAACTTCCAGTATTTTCTAAAAAAGTCTCAAGAATAAATATTGTAGGACCTGCAATAAATACAAATGTCATTAAAACTACAGCAATAAAAATATTTATTATTGATAATCTTTTAATCCCTTTATCCATTCCAGCAACTACAGAGATTAATGCAATTGATGTAATAAGTGCAATAATAGTGATTTGAACAGAAATGCTAACATCTATTGAGGGCCATAAATAGTTAAGCCCAGCATTTATTTGCGCAACTGAAAGCCCTAATGTTGTTGCAATTCCAAAAACTGTTCCTAAAATTGCAAAAGTATCAACAATATGCCCAGGTGCTCCATAGATTTTATCACCTATTAAAGGATAAAGAGTAGATCTCATAGATAAAGGCAACCCGTGTCTAAAAGCAAAATATGCTAAAGCCAAACCTGTAAGTCCATATATTCCCCAAATATGAAAACCCCAGTGAAAATAAGATATTTGCATAGCCTGTTTTGCTGCATCAACTGTTAAAGCCACACCTTGAGGTGGTGTTGAGTAGTGAAGAATTGGTTCAGCAACACCAAAAAAAAGTAAAGCTATTCCATAACCAGCAGAAAAAAGCATAGCAAACCAAGAGCTAAAACTATATTCAGGCTCTGAATGATCTGGTCCTAATTTAATTTTACCCCAAGGAGATATAGCAACTCCAACAACAAAGATTAAAAATAGTGCAACACAAAGCATATAAAACCAACCAAAATCTTCTGTAATATATGCTAATACATCTGCAAAAATATCTCCTGCTAATTTTGGATTACTAATTGTTCCTATAACCATAAGTGATATTACAATAACTGCTGGAATAAAAACAGGAATTAGTATAGTTGAATTTGATTTTTTGAGCTTTTCAAATGACATATTAAAATCCTTTTCTTTTTAATATAGTCAAAAGTAGCTTAAATAAAAAAAATGTTTATTAGATTTTAAATAATTTAAATGGTGCGGATGGCGGACTTGAACCCGCAAAAGCATAGCTTACCACCACCTCAAGATAAAAACTTTAGAGAACTTCTTATTTTTCAAAGAAAGTGTAAGCAACACGGATGAACTATACATCTTTGTATTTCAGCTTTAGGATAAACAGCTTGTAATAGAACTAAAGCAATCCAAAGATTAGAAAATAAAATTAAATCTTCAAAAACAATTACAAAAAAAGATCTTAAACTTTCTTATTATGCAAAATATATAGACCTTGATGATAATAACTCTAAAATTACTTTTAATATCAATAATCAAAAGATTATTGAAGATGAAAAATTAGATGGAATAAAAGGATTTGTAACTAATGATTTTACATTAACAGCTAATGAAATAATTGAACATTATAATAATCAATATGAAGTTGAAAGAGCTTTTAGGATTTCTAAAACTGATTTAAAAATAAGACCAATTTATCATAGATTAGAAACAAGAATAAAAGCACATATACTAATAAGCTTTGTATCATATGCAATATATAAAGAGTTTGAAAGAAAATTAAAAATAAATGATGTTAAATTTAATTTCTCACAAAAACTTTTAAGAAAAATCATTGAACATTTAATAGCACTAAAAATTGATGATGAAATAATTCCTATAAATCCATCTGAAATTCAAAAACAAATTTTAGACATCTTATAATATTTGTGTGTCTTATCGCGGAAGTCAGGAGTTTTATTTTAAAAAAAGCCCAATAAAATGGGCTTATTTGAGTTAATTATTAGTTTTTTGGAAGTAGTTTTACAGGAACTATCTGTATTTCATCCATATTCCAAACTCTGTTTGTAACATAAGGTTCATCCTCAAGCCATAAATCAAGTTCTTCATCAGTAGCAAAATCCACAAACAAAGATGAACCAACCATTTTATCATCTTCTATTAAAGCTCCAGCAGATACAATATTTCCACTCTCCATCATCTTTTTTGTGTTTATTACATGTTGCTCTCTTACTTCCATTCTTCTTTCAAAAGCATCATCATAGTCATAAGCTATTATTAAAAATTGCATTTTTATCCCTTTAAATTTTTATTAATTTTATCACAAAATTTATAAAGTAGTAGCAAAAATAAAAAGTAGTGGATAAATTATTACATTTAAATATCTAAGAATTGGCGTAATATTTGCATCAAAAGGTATTATTTCATTTATATTTATACCATCTGAGAGTTTTTTCATAATAGAAAGTTTAAAAATAATATCAAAAAATTTTAAAGCTAAAATAGAACTCATCCAAAAACCAAAATTATTTGAAGAGATAGATAGATAAATTGAATAAAAAAATGATATATGTAAAATAAAATAGAGAAAGATATTTCTTTTATATACTAAAAAATTGTTTTCTAGCATTCCATGAAGTGTAGAAGATTTTTGCCAGTTTGATTCAAAAAGTTCAATAGCAACAAAGATAAAAAAAAAGTGAACTATTTCCATCTTTATAAATAGGGCTTTGCCCTATTTATTTCTCTTCTGAAAAGATAATTTTTTGGTCTTTATAAAGTCCTGTTCCAACTGGAATTGTTCTTCCTATTACAACATTCTCTTTTAAATCCTCAAGCATATCCATTTTTGCACTAATTGCTGCTTCTGTTAAAACTTTTGTAGTTTCTTGGAATGATGCAGCTGAAATAATACTATCAGATGTAACTGCCGCTCTTGTGATTCCCAATAAAACTGGTTCTGCAATAGCTGGTTTTCCACCCATTCTTATTATTTTTTCATTTTCGATTTTAAATCTCTTTTTAGAAATCATATCACCCATGATGAATTTTGTATCTCCACCGTCGATTATCGAAACTTGTCTTAACATTTGAGATGTAATTACCTCAATATGTTTATCTGCAATATTTACCCCTTGAGATCTATATACTTGTTGTACTTCTGAAACAATAAAGTAGTGTAGAGCTTTTTCGCCTAAAATTTTTAAAACATCATGAGGAGAAACTTGACCATCTGTTAAAGACTCACCAGCATGAACAAATTCACCTTCATGAACTAAAATTTGTTTACCTTTTTCTACTAAATACTCAGTTTGGTTTCCTGTAATATCTGTAATTACTAGTTTTTGCTTATTTCTAAGTGGTTTTCCAAAAGTTATTATTCCATCAAATGAAGCTAAAATTGCAATATTTTTTGGTCGTCTAGCTTCAAATAGCTCAGATACTCTAGGAAGACCTCCAGTAATATCTTTTGATTTTTGAGTTGCTTTTGGTGTTTTCGCAATAATATCTGCAATTTCTAACTTTTTACCTTCTTGAATATTTAAAGATGCTTTTGGGTCTAGTACATATCTTATAATCTCATTTGAAGCAGTTGCTAATAAAACTGTTGGTTTATATCCAGCTGGAATATACTCATTTACAACTAGTTTTGAAGTTCCTGTTAACTCATCAAACTGTTCTGAAACAGTAACACCTGGAATAATATCTTCAAATGTAACAATACCAGCTTGCTCTGCTATTGTAGGATTTGCATATGGATCCCACTCGGCAATAACAATTTGTTCTTTAGTTGTTGGTGCTGAAATTTGTGCACCTTTTTCAACTTCACTATTATCATTTAGAACTATTGAAGAACCTCTTGAAATATAGTGTCTTATGGCTTCTCTATCATCAGCATCTGCAATAACAGCAAAAAGTCCTTTTTCAACAACTTCATCACCTGCTTTTATATCGTGTCTTCTTTCTAAATAATCACCAGTTAATTTATAGTACTTAACTATACCTTTTGCACCCGCTAATACTTGAGAAGTAACAGGAGCACCATCTGAAACTTTTAATTCAGATGCATATGGAATCCTATTTGGTACATTCCATCCATCTTTAATTATTTCAACAATAGAGTCGTTGTTTTCAACCTCTTCACCATCTTTGTGTGGAATATAAAGTTTACCTTCAATTTTTCCAGAAATTCCAGCAAGCTCATTTACTTTTGCAACATCACTTTTTCTTAAGAAATATTGTTTTTTCTCTTTTGAATTTGCAATAGTTAAAACAACCTCTTCGTGAATAGTTTCAATTGTTACTTTACCTTTAAATGGTGCATTTATTTTTGGCTCAACTAGTAATACTCCAGCATTTCTTCTATTTGCTACAATAGATTTTCCATCTTGAGTATCATATTTTTTGATATTATAATATCTAATAAACCCTTCTTTATCAGCTTTTAACTCTCTTTCAGTTTGAGTTGCAC
>OCTV010001059.1_pt1 | contig 10209 bp, 9 predicted proteins | sample 1539101 | NCBI WGS metagenome assembly OCTV01 (sample SAMEA3991422, study PRJEB22521) | metagenome | biome: anthropogenic terrestrial biome; feature: sewage plant; material: sludge | place: Sweden | collected 2012-09-26 | reverse complement strand
AAATAGCGCTTTCATGGGCGTTTGTGATTGACTACGAAACTGCAAAGGCTTACCGTAAACGAAATGGCGGTTATCTCCGACTGAATCAGTGGAATGACATTACCGTTGAAGTCAGGGTAAGCTAATGTGAAATAACAAAAATGAACCCTCCCTGCATTGTTATCGCTGTTTAAGCGTGAAACGGTGTGGGGAGGGTTTTGTTATGAATGTAAAACCCCTTATAATGTATAATAGTCCCTATATTTTCTAATTACAGCTTCAGCAAAGGCATAGGTTTCTTCATTATAACTGCTGCCGCTTTCCCAATCTTTAACAATATCTGATGTGGCTTCCCTAATAGTATACTCACCACTTACAAATTCAGATGCAACGGACATAAATTCATTAAAACTCGATGTTGCTCCTCTTGCATCTATATAAAACCAAGTTCTTTTTTTATATACTTGGCAAAAGGCGTGGAAGCTATTACATTCTTTTCCTACAATGATATATGGAGTATATCCTAGCACTTTTTTAATGCTACTGCAAAATGATTACATGAACCGCGCAAAAGCGAATGAGCTGAATCATATGGAAATTCGTCATCTTCAGGATATTCAAAAAAATCCGTATAACTTATATCACACAAAGATTTTGTTATATCATCATCGTTATAAAAGCCTTTATGCCATCCATAGTGTTTAAATGAAATTAACTCTCTGTTAATAATTAATGTAGTCTCCTTCCATTATTGTTCTAGATCCTCTCCAAATTGTTAGCGTATAAGCGTGAAACGGCATGTGGAGGGATTTTTAACAAATCTTTGAGCATGTAAAATAACCGTTTAACTATGGTAGAACATTTTATTCATCATTATTTTATCCGCAGGGCAAAATTCATACTCAGATATTTCGGACGCAGTAATCCACTTTATGTCATTATGTTCAAGAAGCGTAGGCACTCCTTTAAAAATAGTACATTTAAACAATGTTAAGTGAATTGTAATGTCGGAATAATCAAAAATTACATCAACAAGTGGGTCTGTTGGAACTACTGTAATAGAAAGTTCCTCTTGGCATTCTCTGATAAGTGCTTGTTCCTTTGTTTCACCGTTTTCAACCTTCCCCCCTACAAACTCCCATAGTAAACCTCGTGCCTTATTTTGAGGACGCTGACATATCATAAATCTGTCACCCTCCTGAATAAAAGCAGCAACCACTTCAGTCATTATATTTCCTCATTTCGTAAGCCCGAAATCATATTGTAAATAATCAGGCAGCTCATTTTCCATGCCTATATCAAACAGATATGTGCCGTTTCCATTATTGGCGTTACGGCAGTTTGTCAGCTTTCCTTTGCCGACATAAGTAAACGGAAGAACAATGCCATTTTCATCGGATATCTTTCTTATAAACAAGTGTGCAAAATCACTTTTATTCAGCTTTGATAAGTCGGATTCTGGTAAATGTGCCATTGACTCCCACTGAAATACGTTAGGCTGTAAAAATTTGTCCTTATAATTCAATTTATCTTCCGCAGGCAAATCTTTTTTCAGCGACGCAAAAATAACAACATAATTATCATAATAGTATGTACCGACAGCGTTATATCCCGGATTCTTGAGCAGCTTTAGCTGTACCTGATCCATTCGATAATTCTGCCATAATTTAAAGCCATTTTCATCTCCATTATCGGAAATATAGCGAGTGGTTCCATAGTTCAGCAAATCCTCAACGTATTCTCTGAACTGGTCGTCAAGTTTCACGTCCAGATATAGCTCGGAATCATGATTGGCTACGAAACGCATAAATTGTAATGCATGAGTCAACTCTTTGTGGTTATAAGTTGTTATTCTATCACAAAGGCGCTTATCTACTTCATCAATGTTGTGAATACCATCAAGAATACACCTGACAATTTCATATTCATGCAATCTGACAAGCGGAAGAAGTCCAGAAAGGTAATTTGCAAAGTCAATCTGACTATCATTAAATATCGGAAGCCCTTCTTCATTTATTCCACGAAGAAAGTTATAATATGAGCAATTCTTCTTGCCTTGCGTTTTTACGCTCATAAACCTAATCAAGTCCGGAGCACAATCATTATTCAGATAATCCATGTGCTTTGGATAAAACTCTGAGTTTATGTACTTTTTAAAATTGAAATAGTCCTGCTTCAAGTATTTGATACTGTTGAAGTTTTCTTTGTCTATATATTCAAGGATTTCTTCTTTACTCAAATCATCAATACTGATTTCTACGCCACAGTCTGACAGTCCTAATGCAGCAAAATTGTCGCGTACAAGTGAAGCCATAAGGCGTTTCTCGACGACAAAATTTTCTGCAAGACTTGATAACGCAAAAGCTATCTGAACGCTGCGCTTATAGCTATTACCGATAAAATCAAGGACTGTTACATACTGCTTGTTATTATATCTTCTAAGGCCGCGTCCAAGCTGCTGAATAAAAATAGTAGATGATTCAGTAGGACGCAGGAATAGAACCATATTAACACCAGGTATGTCTACACCTTCATTCAATATATCAACAGTGAACAGTATTTCAAGCTCTGCGCTGTCATTTTGCAAATCATTATATGCCCTGATGCGTTCGCCGATGTCATTTTTACCAGTTAAATATGCCGTTTTGTAATGCTCACTCATTGCCTCACACATCATACGTGCATGAGTGACATTTCGACAGAACGCAAGCGCTTTCAACTTACCATTTGAGTGATGCCTTTCGATTTGCTCTGATATAAATTCACAGTGCTTGTCATCTGCAAGCTGTGCAATCATACGTCGTTCTTCATTTGCGTTAAGTCCGTAGTCCACAAGGGTATCACGGATGCCATAATAATGAAAAGGTACGACTAAATCGTTGATTATTGCATCTCGTAAACGAAGCTCATAAGGAACGTTCTGGTCAAACAACTCAAATACGTCCTGATTATCCATGCGTTCCGGTGTTGCTGTTAATCCAAGAAGGAACTCCGGCTCAAAATAGGAAATAATTTTCGTATAAGTTTCCGCTGTTGCGTGATGACATTCATCGATTATGATATAGTCGAATTCATCCTTGCGGAATAGGTCCAGAGTTTTGCTCATGGTAATATTTGTTGCAAATACAAAGTCAGCATCGCATTCCTTGCTTGTACCACTGTAAATACCGTACGAAACATTGCTTCCGAATACATCCTGAAATGTTTCAAGCGACTTTTTCAGAATAGAACCCTCATGAACAATATACAATAGACGCTTCGGATTGAAGTTGAGCGCGTCAAACGCAGCAAGATATGTTTTACCGCTTCCGGCAGCAGCGACAACAAGGGCGCGACCTGTGCCGACTGCGCGGTAACGATTAAGCTCCTTCAGTGCTTTACGCTGCATGAAGTTCGGCTTAATGTTGGATGCGGATAAATCGTAGTCCATATCCCAACGCTCAATCGCAAAGTTAAGCTTATTGGCATAGAGATTGATAATATCGCTATTCAGCAAATGTGTAGCTTGCCATTTGTCCTCAAACTCGTTCAGTGCCTGTCCATATACGTCAGACTCAAAATCCTCACGGACTACTATATCCCACTCAATGTTTTTGAGAAGCGCGTATCTGGTAATATTTGAAGAACCGACAATCAACTCACAGCAGTCATCAAAACAAAATAAATATCCTTTTGAATGATAACCGAGTGTTGAATATCCGGTATCATGAAAACATTCATAATCCAGATGGCACTCGAAATTCGAGCATCGTCCCATAAGGGAATAGAAAGATTTGAGCGATTCTATATCGGTGAAATTCTGATATGTAGAAGTGATTATACGCCCTTTGCAGCCGCGCTCTACTGCTGCCTCAATATCTTTATACAGAAAAACCAAGCCAGCCTTTTTGATAAAGCTGACTGAAAAATCGAAGGACTTACAATGACGCAAATTATCCTTGATCTTATCTAAAAATGTGGTTTCTGTGTAGTTTGTTAAAAACTGATTCGACATATTTTCATTTCCTAATCCGTTCTTATTTTAAACTCATGTTATTCCGGAATTATTCATTCATGACGTTCTATTAGATTATGCCGCCCGCAAAACCGCCATAAATCAATTATTAGTATACCACACTTTTTGTAAATTTGCAACAAATTTCATCGTTTTTCGGGCAAGTCGTGAAAAACACGATTTGCCTTATTTTATGCCTGAAAGGAGGTGTCGCCGATGTAATACAGAAACCGTACAATTTACCGTTTATGCCGTAGGGGTATAGTTATTCCACATACACCTTTGTAATAGCTCCGAGCACGAATGTATATGGGTATTTTCCGTAAAAAACGCCCCGAAAAGTAACACAAAAATTGAATATCTGCTGTATGCCGTTTGAGAAATCAAGCGGTTTTTTTCTATGCCCTGATATTGTGATTATAGCTAATCTGAAAGGCTCATTTTGTGCAAAACGTAGAAATGTCCTCAAAATCCGAAAAAAATCAAAAATAACGGTTAACATCCACTTATTTTTTCGGCTTTAAAAGTAGAGGGTGAAATTTTTTTTAACGAGGAGGTTAGCACCATATCGCTTTTTCACCTTTAAAAGTGAGAGGACTTTTTCGTTTGTTATTATTGCTACCTTTAAATTCGCATTTTATGCAAAACAGAGAAATGTCATTGAAAAGCAAAAATATATGAGAAATAATTCGCCCACCCACTCATTTTTTCGGCTTTAAAAGTAGAAAGCTTCTTTAGCACCTTGACAATTGAATATCCCGTGCTGCTTCCATACATATCGCTTCGGCGGATGTCGGCAGAAATGCCGAATTTCATTTCAGGAGGTCATAACTTATGACAGAAAAGAAAAAGGTCTTAACAATCAAAGAAGCAGCACAGCTCATCGACGGTCTTACCGAATACCGTATCCGTCAGATGTGTAAGTCCGGACAGCTCCCGTGCTTTATGGCAGGCAAAAAGTATCTCATTTCGGCAGAAGCGTTATTCACAGTTGTTTTCGGAGGAGGTAATGCAGCTTGAGCATTTACGAAACCGTTAAGGAACAGCTCGACCTGCGTACCATTGCCGAGCACTATGGCATTGACAGCAGAAACGGAATGACCGCTTGTATTTTTCACAACGACCGCAGTCCATCAATGAAGCTGTATGCCGACCATTTTTACTGTTTCGGTTGCAATGCCTGCGGTGATGTGACCGCTTTCACGGCAAAGCTGTTCGGAATATCACAGGCGGAAGCCGCACAGAAGCTTGCCATAGATTTTGGCATTGCGGAAGTACACAACACAGCGAAACCGTCAATCAAATCACAGCTCACCGTTATCGGGGAACGTCAGAGAGAACAGGAGGCATTCCGTGTTCTCTGCGATTACTGCCACTTGCTGCGTTCCGCCCGAACAGAGCTTGCACCGAAATCAGAGAACGAGCCGTTTCATCCGCTGTTTACCGAGAGCTTGCAGCACCTCACCGAATATGAATTTTACTGCGATATTTTCATTTCGGGCAGTAAAGAGGAAAGAACGAAATTTATGAACGAGAGGAGGGACTTACTCAATGCCCTTAAACGAAAACATACAAAGCCTTTGGAGCGTGCCGAAACCATTGCGTAGTGATAAATCAAGCCTACCGCATTTTCCGATAAGCTGTCTGCAGATTGTTCCGCAAGCTATGGCAGTAGGGATAGCGGAGTCAACTTCAACCGACGTTGCAATGGCAGGTACGGCAATTCTGTCGGCATTGTCACATTGCTTTTCGGGCGTATATCGAATGGAGGGCAAGCCTGACCACACCGAGCCGATAACGCTTTACTCTCTGACACTTGCAGAGCCGTCGGAACGAAAGTCGCCTGTTATGAAACTCGTGAAAGAGCCATTTGTCACATTCTCCAATGACTATAATAACTCCAACAGAGAGCAGATATATCTGTCGCAGGAGGAACGCAACAAGATGTTGGCAGAGATTGAGCGAATGGAGAAAAACGAGGATATTTCAGCGAAGGAGATTGCAAAAAAGAAAGCCGAGCTTGACGAAAAGCCTTGTGCCTGCTTCAAAAGAGTATGCGTTGATGATGTTACTCCCGAAGCTCTTGTAGGACTTTTGCAGGATAATGATACAATGCTGATGATTTCAGCGGAGGCAGGCGTGTTCAAGAATTTCGGCGGACGATACTGCAACGGCATTCCAAACCTCGACCTTTTTCTGAAATGTTGGGGTGGTGAAAGCTATCAGAAAGACCGCTGCAACGCTCCGCCGATTTATCTGAACCGTCCGTATTTGTCGATATGCCTTTGCGGTCAGCCGTATATTTTAGGAGAACTTTTTGCAAACCAAGCGTTCCGTGCAAGCGGTATGATAGCGAGATTTCTATACTGCTTTCCGAAATCGAATGTCGGTAGCCGTAAATATGAAACGGAAACGGTGAATGAAAAATTTACAGAGAGCTACAACAGGCTTGTGTATTCCGCTTTGAATATCAAGTACAGCAAAAACAATGCCGAGGAAGTAATCTTGCATTTCACGGCAGAGGCAAAGGCGGAATTTGCAAAATATTATGACACCGCCATAGAGCCAAAGTTACTTACCGACTTTGCGGAATGTCAGGATTGGGGCGGTAAATATCACGGCTTGATTTTACGCTTGTGCGGTCTGCTTCATTGTATCAAAGCTGTTCAGGATAATGTTCCGCCGGAGAGCAGAACGGTAGAACTTCTGACACTCGGACAGGCGATTGACATTGCCGACTATTACAAACAACAAGCTCGTTATGCGTATGGGGTTATGGGAGCCGACAGTGTGACTGAGAACGCTGAATATATTTTGAACAAGCTGAAAGCCAATGGTATTGTGAAAACCAATAACAGAGAATTATTGCGTATGTGCAGGAAATTCAAGAATGTCACGCAAATGTCAGAGCCGTTGCAATTGCTCACAGATAGTGGTTATATCCGTCAGATTAGTGATAGTGGCGGTCTGATTTATGAAGTCAATCCGTTGTCAGCGTGACACGTGACAGACGTGACAAACGTGACGGACGGTACAGGCGGATGTCACAGGTGTCACGCCAGTCACACTTGTCACGTGTCACATCAACAGGAAAGGAAAAAATATGCCGAGAATGAGCAAGCGCAACAAGCTCGAATGGAGCTTTTTTCTCTCTGAAAACGGGCGCAAGAATTACAATATTCTTTGTCGCCATTGCAGAGAAGAATGCAAGCAGAGTTACAGAGCCGTTGTTATTGAATGTAGAAAATACGCTTCAAAGCGAGGGAAAGAAACGGTTTAGCTTGAAAAAGCAGTTCAAACCCTGCGGGGTAAGATTGGAAGAATAGCAAGCATAGCATTTGTGTACCCAACGGCACAAAATGCAACAATTGGGTGAACCCAAACCCCATAAAAATTGCGGCAATGCTGCTGTGAAATAATACGAAAGGAACTGAAAAAATGAAACATTGGAAAAAGAAAAACAATGAGATTGACGAGGACGGACGTTACCGCACAGTACAGATAAAATTCTACGTCACGCCTGAAGAAAAAGAGGTAATTCAGCAAAGAATGGCTTTGCTCAGACTTCATAATATGTCCACCTACCTCAGAAAAATCTCTATGGACGGCTATCTGATAGCGACCGATTATTCTTGCTTCAACAAGCTGTTTCAAGACGTTGATGTTGCAAGCAGAGCTATCAATCAGATTGCCAAGCGTGTGAACAGCACCGATAATATTTACGCTGATGACATCAATGAAGTCAAGAAAAAGCAGGAGCAGATGTGGGATGATATCAGAAAAATGGCAAAGGTTATTTTTGAATGTACGTAACCCTATTGACAAACACTATTCAATTGTGTATAATCGCTTTAAAGCGCTAAATTGTCTTGAAAACAGACAATCATAAAATCAAAAACAGGAGGAATTGAGATAAAACAAGTTTTATCTCCCGTCGGTGTGTTTGCACACACTCTCCTCAAGAGGAAGAAAGGATTAAAATATGACAAATTCATATACAAACACAGCATTGCTCGACCGCAATCGTCCGAGGAACGTAGTATTTTACGGACGTGTATCAACCGAACACGAAGCTCAACTCTCTGCCCTTGAAAATCAAATGGAGTGGTACGAGGATATTGCCAAACGTTATCCGAACTGGACTGTCGTTGATAAGTACATTGACGAAGGTATAACAGGAACTCAGGCAAAAAAACGTCCTGCTTTTATGAAAATGATTGCAGACAGCAAGACAGGGAAATTTGATTTAATTGTAACCCGTGAGGTTTGTCGTTTCGCAAGAAATACCGTTGATACGCTCACCCACACCAGAGAGCTGAAAAATCTCAACATTGAAGTTTTTTATGTTGATGATAATATCTGGACAATGGACGGCGATGGAGAACTCCGCCTTACAATTATGGCTACGCTTGCACAGGAGGAAAGCCGCAAGGTTTCCGAGCGTGTGAAAGCCGGACAGCACATCAGCAGAGAAAAGAAAATCCTTTACGGATGCGGGAATATTCTTGGCTATGATTTGAAACGTAATATCGGCGAGGACGGAAAGTGGAACCCGAGCGAAAACACTTACGTTATCAATCCTGAACAGGCTGAAACCGTGCGTATGATTTTCAAAATGTATTCCGCCGGTATGGGCGGAATGAAAATTGCAAAGGAACTGACAAAGGCAAAACGCCTGAACGCTTCGGGTATGGTTAAATGGGACGCAGGAACGATTGTGAGAATTATCGGGAATGCCACCTACAAGGGATATATCTGCTACAACAAGTCACACAGTAACAACTTCCTTGAACAGAAGCGTATCAATAATTATGACGCTTCAACCTATATTCTTGTAAAAGGCAATTTTGAGCCGATAGTCAGTGAAGAATTATGGGATAGGTGCAATGTGCTGAAAAAATCAAAGAGCAAGCCGTCGCTTGTTGAAAACGGTCAGGTAAAGAAAATCAGCCACAGAACAACACGAGATTTATGGCAGGACAAGCTCCGCTGCAAATGTGGTTCATCATTCCGAAAAGACATCTGGCACAGGAAAAAGGACGGCACTGTTGTTCACGGTTATAGCTGTTACAACAGGGTTAACAACGGCTCTGCTTCCGACAGGAAAAACAACGGGCTTGACACCGACGGATATTGTGATATGAAGATGGTATGTGACTGGAAACTCGACCTGATGGCTGATGAACTGCTGAATAAAATGTGGGTTACACGTCAGGACGATATGGCAACGGCACTTTCCTATATCCGAAAATATTACAAGGCTGAGCTTGACAGCGGAAACAATGTTACCGCTGAATATATTCAGGCACAGAGAACCAAGCTTGAACAGAAGAAAAAGAACATTCTGAATATGCGTGCCGAAAATGAAATCAGCAAGGAAGAATGTGCGGAGATGAAAAAGGAACTTGAAGCGGATTTTGCAAAGCTTGACGAGCAGGAAAAGAACATCAGCTCACAGCAGCATTTGCAGGACGGAATGTTCGCAAATCTTGAACAGATTGAGCATACGCTGAAAGGACTTGCAGATTTATCGGACAAAAAACTGACGCAAGATTTTCTGAGCGAAATTATCGAGGACGTTATTCCCGAAAGCAATGAAAAATTTATCTGGGATATTCATACGGATTTCAGCAAAACTACCCGTCTCGCCTGCAATGTTACAGGGAGAAAGAATAAAGCCGTTGTCAGCGTCGATGACATAATCAGCGTTTCGGAGGGCGATGAGCCTTCCATACATAAAAAGTCCTTATTATCAGAAAAGCTGCACAGGCTGCTATTAAGAACAAGTAATATAAAGATTTAACACATAAACAACCTGACGGTTGATGTGTTGTTGGAATATTAAAACAAACAAGCTCACCTCGTAAGTGTCGAAAGGCATTTAACGGGGTGAGTTTTTTATATATGAAACAACGGCTACCTATATCAAGTGTAGGTAGCCGTTGGACATTTAAATATTTACAATAATTTGATTCCAGATTTCTCATCTTCGGAGATTATTTTCTTGCGTATTAATGATTTTAAAGCCTTTGTGCACTTTGATTTTTTCACTTTTGCCAAAAATGTAGCGGCATAAACATAAACTTATTTTAACCGAATATAATAAATCATCTTTCCGGTACCCTCACGTTTCAACTCTCCTGAACTGACCATCTTTCTGAGCGAACCCTCGATAGAGCTGATGCTGAGTGACGGGCATAACTCCCTGATATCCTGCTTTGTAAACTTTCCGATTT
>OCTV010001055.1_pt1 | contig 10217 bp, 7 predicted proteins | sample 1539101 | NCBI WGS metagenome assembly OCTV01 (sample SAMEA3991422, study PRJEB22521) | metagenome | biome: anthropogenic terrestrial biome; feature: sewage plant; material: sludge | place: Sweden | collected 2012-09-26 | reverse complement strand
TAGCATCGGTTGGTACCAAAGTTGCGTTGAGCCGTTGACGCCCTTGCAATACAAACTGATTGGCTTGTTCACCTTTCACGGGTTTATACATGATGGTGGGTGCACCAAACTGGTTGAGCCACGCATTCATGATTTCCCATGTCCCCAAATGCGGCACAATTGCAAGCATGCCATTGGGGTTTTGTAAGCCTTGCATCAGAACTTGTTGATGATGTATGGTATGAATTTGTTTGACCGACCACGCAGGTGGCATCGCCCAGCTTTTAGCCGATTCCACCATATTTTTGCTTTGATTGGCAATACAGGCTCTGGCAAGCTGGTCACGCTGGGATTCGGTGAGTTCAGGATAGACAAGTCGTAAGTTAGTATCCACCGTTTTCATGATACTTTTGTCACGACGAAGTGAAATGATAAAGCTTGCGATATGTGCCAACAGATACAGCATCCACATTGGCACATATTTGAGAAGAGTAAAGGCATTCATCTAATTAAAGGTGTCACCTTGATTAAGATTGTGACGCTTTACTGTCTTTTTCGCGTATACGGATACCCAATTCACGCAGTTGTTTGCCATCCACAGGCGCAGGGGCTTCAGTCAGCGGACATTCAGCCGTTTTGGTTTTTGGGAAGGCGATGACGTCTCGAATCGATTGTGAGCCTGTCATTAGCATAATTAACCGGTCAAGACCGAATGCCAAACCACCGTGCGGTGGCGCACCGTATTTTAGCGCGTTAAGTAAGAATGAGAATTTTTCTTCGGCTTCGGCTTCAGAAATACCCAAGGCTTCAAATACCGCTTTTTGCATATCCAAAGTATTGATACGCAATGAACCCCCACCGATTTCAGTACCGTTTAATACCATGTCATAAGCGATAGACAGGGCGGTTTCTGGGTTGTTTTTCATCGCTTCAACCGTGCCTTTTGGCTTGGTGAATGGGTGATGCACCGACGTCCATTTGCCCCCCAGCCCATCACCACTGTCGGTTTCTTCAAACATCGGGAAATCCACCACCCAAAGCGGCGCCCACTCACAGGTTAGCATATTTAGGTCCAGACCCAATTTGACACGCAGCGCACCCATGGCATCATTGACGACTTTGGCTTTATCCGCGCCAAAGAAAATGATATCACCGGTTTGCGCCTCAGTACGTTTAATCAGCTCGACTAATACTTCATCGGTCATGTTTTTGATAATCGGTGATTGCAAACCTGATTCTTTATCGACACCGTTGTTGATGTTGCTCACATCGTTGACTTTGATATAAGCCAAACCTTTTGCGCCATAGATGCCGACAAATTTAGTATATTCTTCGATTTGTTTACGGGTCAGGTCGCTACCCTGTGGCACCCGAAGCGCCACCACACGACCTTTTGGGTCTTGAGCAGGGGCTGAGAATACTTTAAATTCCACAGACTGCATGATGTCAGCCACGTCAATTAACTTCATAGGAATACGCAAGTCTGGTTTGTCAGACGCATAATCACGCATCGCTTCGGCGTATGTCATACGCGGGAAGGTATCAAATTCAATGTTCATCATGGTTTTGAACAAGTCTTTTGTTAACCCTTCGGCAATGTTCATGATATCTTCATCACTTAAGAATGAGGTTTCGATATCGATTTGGGTAAATTCTGGCTGGCGGTCAGCACGTAAGTCTTCATCACGAAAACACTTGGCAATTTGATAATAGCGGTCAAAACCCGCTACCATGAGCAGCTGTTTAAATAGCTGAGGTGACTGAGGCAGGGCATAAAACTCACCGTTTGACACGCGGCTAGGTACCAAATAATCACGCGCGCCTTCTGGGGTAGCACGGGTCAAGATGGGGGTTTCTACGTCCAAGAAACCTTGGTCATCTAGGTAACGGCGAATGGTCGAAGTGGCTTTGGCACGAAACTTCATACGCTCTTGCATCTCTGGACGGCGCATGTCTAAAAAGCGATATTTTAAGCGTAGTTCTTCAGAAACGTTGGTAAACTCATCATTGAGGGGAAATGGCGGCGTCTCAGAAGTGGCGATTGTTTCGATGTCTTTGGCCAATAACTCTACTTGACCGCTGGTCATGTTTTTGTTTTCAGTACCGGCATAACGCTGACGCACACGACCGGTGATTTTGAGCACATATTCAGAACGCGCGCTATCTGCTGTAGCAAATGCTTCTGGGGTATCTGGGTCGATGACCACTTGCAGTAGGCCTTCACGGTCACGCATATCCAAGAAAATAACCCCACCGTGGTCACGGCGACGATGCACCCAACCGCAAATAGTGATGGTTTGGTCGTTTAAGTTTTCGGTGACAAGCCCGCAATAGTGTGTACGCATCATAATGAAGCAATCCCAATATTTTTCGTAATGTAAGAAGTAGCAAAAATTTTTATAAACGAATATTATGCCTTGTTTACTCAAATTTCACAATATGAAACACGGTTTATCATGCATCTCTACTAGCCATGCCTGTCACAGACATTTCGATAATATTGTGTGGGTAAGCGATTGAAAACAGCGAAATAAACGCTATATAAAACCCATTGTGTGAATTTTTTCCTTAATTAGAGCCCTTAATTAGAGAGTTATTATGCTATTTCAAAATGCCAAACATCCGGTTGAAATGAAAGTTACCCATTTAAATAAAGTCAAAGCCCAGCGCAAACAACAATTACAATTGCAAATGGTGAATGATAAGGGTTTAACATCACTCATCAGCCGCGCATTTACAGACTTGACGAAAAAAGAAAATACCAAAAAAACCCCCTCAAAATTTGGTCTGTTCAAAAATAAAACCGCCAACAAAAATTGTTTTGTGCTGGATTTTCATGGCGATATCAAAGCCACTGAAGTACAGCAACTACGTGAAGAAATCAGCACGCTATTGACGGTTGCGCAAGCTGAAGATGAAGTCATTGTGCGCCTTGAATCTTCAGGCGGTATGGTACACGCGTATGGCCTTGCTGCCGCCCAGTTGGCACGTATAAAAGAAGCAGGACTAAATTTAACGGTCTGTATTGATAAAGTCGCCGCCAGTGGTGGCTATATGATGGCGTGTGTGGCTGATAAAATTTTGGCGGCGCCCTTTGCGGTAGTTGGTTCGATTGGTGTGGTGGCACAAGTGCCCAATTTTCATGATTTATTAGAAAAACATGACATCGATGTCGAAGTATTTACCGCGGGTAAATACAAACGCACGGTCACCGTGTTTGGTGAAAATACCGAAGAAGACAAACAAAAATTCCAGCAAGAACTGGAAGAAACGCACAAACTATTTAAAGACTTTGTGCGCAAATACCGTCCAAGTTTGGATGTTGAACAAGTGGCAACCGGTGAGCATTGGTACGGTGAAGATGCGATAACACGCAATTTGGTCGATGCCCTGCAAACATCGGACAGTTATATCTTAGAGAAGATGACGGATAGCGAATTGTATGCCATTCAATCTCGCCAAAAACCGACTATCGCACAAAAGCTAGGCATCTCGCAAGCGGCACAAGCGGTGGTAGCGACCGCGATTGATAAACTACCAGATACCTTGGCAAAGTTAGAAAGCGCTAAAATGCCGATGGTCAAAAAATAACCGTAAGATAAAATGATAAAAACCTGTGGTGATAAAAACCTGTGACAAAAACCTATGAGGCTTGGCAGGTTTTTAATTTTTAATGGTGATACATTTGGGCGTATCAATATGAAACTATTTATGTTAAAAATCGGGGCGCGTCCCCAAGGACGACTCATTGAACAGCATGATGTGATGTTTGTGATTGCAAATAGCCTAAGTGAAACAATTGAGAGTGTCAATCAGCACTGGCCGGCAGTCAAAAACAACTGGCACTTAGACGCATGGCGAGAAGTGAAGCGGGTGGGTGATTGTCAAATTTTGTTGTCGAAAAATAGCTTGTCAAAAGATGGATGGTCAAAAGATAACGCGCTTGCAGATAAGATGTTGGCAGATAACATATTTGCAGAGGATAGGGTAGATAACAAATTAGATAATCAGGGCAAACAACTTTATTTTGTCAATTTAGGCGGTTATCTGCCAGGTCAATTTGAAGAATTCCATTATAAAACACTTGTGATAGCCGAGACGCTAGGTAAAGCAACGGCGCAAGTTAAAAAAACGGCATTTTATCAAGATTATACATTTGATAATGTCGATACTGCTAAAAGCGGGGTGGCAACCAGTCATGTTGATGATAAGCATCAACTAGACTTGGATGATATTCACTGTGTGGCTGATTTACTGCCAAATGACGTGGCATTAACCATTCAGCCATTAACCGAGCCTGAAAAAAATCAGTTACCTTACGATGCGCTGCATATCGGTTATTTAAGTCTCAAGCAAATCAAAACCATGATTGACTAACCCGTGAAGCATTTGATGGCGTATTTTGGCGCTGTCAATCATTGCCTTTCCTCGGCTTTGCCTTTATAGTAGGCTCATTTTCAACTCGCTTTTTTTAACCCCTTCTTTTTATCTACAAAAGCTTTGTATAACCAATGAAACAAGCCACCGCCCTTGATATCCTTAAAACTGGTAAAAATGTATTTTTAACAGGCTCAGCAGGGGCGGGCAAGACCTATACCATCAATCAGTATTTGCATTATCTGCGCGCAAGGGATGTGGCGGTCGCGGTGACGGCAAGCACAGGCATTGCTGCCACCCATATGAACGGCATGACCATTCACAGCTGGGCAGGTATCGGCATTAGTAATGAGTTAACCGCCAAAGACATCGCCCGTATCAAAAAACGCACGGTGGTTGTGGAGCGCATTGAGCGCACCAAAGTATTGGTGATTGATGAAATCTCGATGCTGCATCGACAGCAATTTGAGCTGATTAACCAAGTGCTACAAGCCATCAAGGAAAACACCTTGCCGTTTGGTGGGATACAGTTATTGGTTGCCGGGGATTTTTTTCAGTTGCCGCCGATTGGTGAGCCCCATGAGAGCAACCGTGATAAATTTGCCTTTATGGCGCAAGCTTGGCTGGATGCAGATTTTCAGATTTGCTATTTATCCGAGCAGCACCGTCAAACAACTGACAAAACAGCGGTATTAGGCAACACCTATTATGGTTTGGATTTAAATGCGATTTTAAATCAGATTCGTAGCCAGCAGTTTACCCCCCATATCATGCCTGCTTTGACTGCAACGGCTGAGCATGTGCTAGCCGACAACCGTACCCGACTGTTTACCCACAATGTCAACGTGCAAGCCATCAATGAGCAGGAACTTGGCAAACTTACCACAGCGGCGCATACTTTTCGCGCTTGGGGAGAAGGCGATGAAAAGCTGGTCGAGACGTTAAAAAAATCCGTACGCAATACCCCAGAGCTCGTGCTCAAACTTGGCGCAAAAGTGATGTTTATCAAAAACAACACCGAGCTTAATGTCTCAAATGGCACCATGGGCAAGATAGTTGATTTTGTTGCCACGACCCTTAAACAACCAAATAAACAAACAAACAGCCCATCAAACAATAGCCCATCAAAAAACCTATCTGAGCCGCTTGATGAACAAGCGCTAGCAGCAGATGCGACTGCCTTGCTAGATGCCATCGAACAAGAACAACAAGCGGATATGGCAGACTTGCTCGATGAAGTCAATGGCGGTCAATCACAACAAACTCACCCCACTGATGATGATACCGCCGCGACAGACACAGCTGATGACAAGCTGTCGGAGTTACTGTACCCCTTAGTTGAGCTCAATGACGGCCGCAAAGTCATCGCCGAATATGATTCATGGCGTATTGATGATGAAGAGGGCGAAATACTGGCTGCCTATTATCACATCCCCTTGACGCTGGCGTGGGCGATTACCATTCACAAAAGCCAAGGCATGACGCTGGATGCGGCAGAAGTAGATTTGTCGAAAACCTTTGAAAAAGGGCAGGGCTATGTGGCTTTATCACGGTTAAAGCAGCTATCTGGGCTACAATTACTGGGCGTCAATGAATTAAGTTTACAGCTTGATCCGCTAGCACGGGGCGCTGATCAGCGATTTCAGGCGATCAGCACAGAGCAAGAACGTGAATTTTTGACACGCAGTAAAAAACAGCTCAATGACCTTCATCGTGAATTTATTATTCAATGCCGGGGTACGCTGGATAAAGAAAAAATCGCTGCGTATGAAAATCGCGCCAAACAACAGCAAAAACTGATTGAAAAACGTCGCCATGCTGTACAGCAGCTGCAATCTTTGGCAGATGATGCGGCAGGCGTTATCACCCCCACGGTGCTGGAAACCAAAGCCTTGTTGGATGAAAGTTTGACTATCGCAGAAATTGCGCAAGCCCGTAATCTAGCCCAATCAACCGTGATGGGGCATATCGAGAAAATTGCTGAGCATTTTCCCCGCGCCAACATAGCGCATCTACGCCCTGATGACGAATGGCTACAACCGATTGATAAGGCGTATCAAAAAATAGCCAAACGTGATGACAAACGCGATAAAGATAATGATGGCAAAATCAAAATTCGCGCGATTGTCGAAGAATTAAGAAACGTCTATTCTTATAATGATGTCAAACTTGCCTTGTTATTTTTAAAACCGCATGGCAATTGAGCACTTGTCTAGTAAGGAATATCCCTGATTGAATGCTTCCACTATCAAACCTTTTAACATCGCTATTAATGGCTTTGGTCGTATTGGGCGCAACGTGCTCCGTGCTTATATCGAGCGGTTTTGTCAAAATCCTTTACAATTGCAGCCGTTAAATATCGTCGCCATCAATGATATTGCTGAGCCAGCGACCCTGTTACATCTACTCAAATATGACAGTACCCACGGTCGATTATCTGCGGTCAGTGATATCCATATTGAATTAAAGACGCTGGATTTGGGGGAAAAACAACAGCATTTTTTGCTATTAAGCCAAGGGGAGTTTCAGCAGAAAATTGCATTGATACAGCAGCCCCTTGCCACCAAATTACCTTGGCAAAAACTGGGCATCGACATGGTGCTTGAGAGCACGGGTCATTTTCGCAGCTATGAACAGGCGTCACAGCATATTATGGCGGGCGCCAAGCAAGTGATGATTGGGGCTGCTCCGTTTGATCATGTGGATGCCAGTATCGTAGTGGGCGTCAATGACCATGAGCTTAGCCGTGATAAAAAGATTTTATCCAGCGTGTCGTGTACCACCCAAGCGCTCGTGCCTTTACTGTATGTATTGCACCATGCCTATGGCATCGAATCAGCAATGATGACCGAAATCCATGCAGTGACCGCTGACCAAACCGTGCTTGACCAAGTCCACCGTGATTTGCGCCGTGCACGGGCTTCTGGTCATAACATTATTCCAACCACATCAAGTAGTATCGCTGCGGTCAATCGGGTGATGCCGCATATGGCAGGCAAGGTGAATGGGTATTCTATCCGCGTCCCGACCATTGATGTCGCGGCAATTGATGTGACATTTACCTTTGACAAAGCCACGGATGTTACCGCTATCAATCAGCTATTAAAACATGCCAGTCGCCAAGAGTTTGCAGGTATCATGGATTACAGCGATGAGCCATTGGTGTCCAGTGACTTTATCCATGATGCGCATTCATTGGTGATTGATAGCTTACAGACCATGAGTGTGGGGCGGCAGTTTAAAGTGTTTGCTTGGTATGATAATGAATGGGGCTATGCCAATCGCATGCTTGATATTTGCCAAACCTTAGCCAAAATCTAAACCTTAGCTGAGCTATAAACACTAACGAAGCTATAAAAAGAGAAATTATCAATGAAAAAAGGCGAAACCTAATCAGTTTCGCCTTTTTTATGGCTAACAAAAATTAGTGTCTAAAATGACGCATACCGGTAAACACCATCGCAATGCCATGTTCATCGGCTGCAGCGATGGTTTCGTCATCGCGCATGGAGCCACCGGGCTGGATAATCGCCTTAATCCCCACCGCTGCGGCATTGTCAATACCATCACGGAATGGGAAGAAGGCATCTGATGCCATCACCGCACCCACAGGCGATAGACCAGCGTGCTCAGCTTTAATCGCGGCAATACGTGCTGAGTTGACACGGCTCATTTGACCTGCGCCGACACCAATGGTACGCCCATCTTTGGCATACACAATTGCGTTGGATTTCACATATTTGGCAACTTGCCAAGTAAATAGCAAATCATCGAATTGTTGCTGAGTCGGCTGTACTTTTGTCACTACTTTTAAATCATCTAAAGTAATTAAGCCCAAATCTTGCGCTTGTACCAATAAACCCCCAGTGACGCGTTTGAAGTCAAATTGGGCTTGGCGCTCACTTGGGTTTGGTAATTCACCGCAGACTAGCACACGCACATTTTTCTTGGCAGATGTGACATCAAGTACACCGTCGGCAACACTTGGGGCGATGATGACTTCAACAAATTGCTGATCCACAATCGCTTTTGCTGTTTTGATATCTAATTCACGGTTAAAGGCGATGATACCGCCAAACGCAGATTCTGGGTCAGTGGCAAAGGCTTTTTGATAAGCATGGGTTAAATCGGCATCCACGGCCACACCACAGGGATTGGCGTGTTTAACGATGACACACGCAGGCATATCAAACGATTTGACGCATTCTAACGCTGCATCGGTATCTGCGATGTTGTTGTAAGATAGTTCTTTGCCTTGTAATTGCTTGGCGGTGGCAATACTGGCTTCTTTTTGCCCATTTACCTGCGCTTTTTCGACATAAAAAGCAGCTTGTTGATGCGGGTTTTCACCATAGCGTAAGTCTTGGGCTTTGTCCATTTGCACGTTAAAAGTACGCGGGAATTGGTCAGCCGATTCAAAGCTTTGCAGGCGGTTGCCTAAAAAGTTGGCAATCATACCATCATAATGTGCGGTATGCTCAAATGCTTTTACTGCTAAATCAAAACGGGTGGTATCACTGATGTGACCGTTTGCTGTTAGCTCACCCAAGATTGCTGCATAATCGTTGGGGCTTGTCACAATGCTGACATGGTCATGATTTTTTGCCGCGGCACGCACCATGGTAGGTCCACCAATATCAATGTTTTCGATGGCGTCTTCTTTGGTGACATTGGGGTTGGCAACGGTTTGGGCGAATGGATATAAATTGACAACCACCATATCAATGCGGTCGATGCCATGTTCTTGCATAATGGCATCATCAGTGCCGCGGCGACCTAAAATACCGCCATGAATTTTTGGATGCAGGGTTTTTACCCGACCATCCATCATCTCTGCAAAACCTGTGTATTCTGCGACCTCAGTCACTGCTAAGTCATGTTGTTTGAGTAGTTTGTAGGTGCCGCCTGTTGATAGTAGACGAAAACCGTGGGTGATTAGACCTTTGGCAAAATCCACAATACCCGACTTATCAGAAACAGAGAGCAATGCATAAGCTTGATTCATAATTGACTCGACTCGTTGACAAAAAAACACTGGGTGCAGAAAAACAAAAAGTCAGTTGTGACGAACTGACTGATTGACTTTCATACCCCAACTCTATAAATCCCTAAATATGCGGATATCTTATCATAAAAAAGCGGGTATTTTTATCCATTATAATAATTGGTGGGTTTTGAGTTTTTTACGCAATGTACCGCGATTAAGTCCCAAAATCTCTGCGGTTTTGGTTTGATTGCCGCGGGTGTGTTCAAGCACGACACTGATTAGCGGTTTTTCAAATTGTGACAACATAAGCTCATAAAGCTGGGTCGGTTGTTGTTCTTTTAAATTATCGAAGTACTCTCGCACCACAAGCTCAATATGGTGAGCTAAGCTTGCGCTGGGAGAAGTTTGCAATGGGGTATGGGTAGTGTATGGATTAGATGGGCTATCTGACATATTAGAATACTTGGCGCGATTTTGTAAAACAATAGAATTGGGCATAACAGATTCTCAAAATAAATTTGCTGACAAACTTATTGAATAACTCGTTAGTTGATAGATTAAATAAAACGTAAGTATACGGACGAATAATAAAGTTATCGATACTTATACTAAAACAATTATGAAACTGATAGCAAGCTTAAGTTGTTTTTAATATGTAAAATTCTGCGATAAATCGTGCGGGCTGTAGGAGCTTGATATTAGCACCGCTGTAATCAAGCTAAAAACAATTTAATAAACCAGCTCAATGTTAGCGGCTTGGACTTTGGTTTTTGGAAAATCAATGCGCAATTTGATGGGTTTTATTTGATGCGGCATCAAATAGTTGTTACCGGCTTCTAGATAGTCTGTAGGGGTGAGGAGGGTTTGCGCAAGT
>OCTV010001052.1_pt1 | contig 10236 bp, 5 predicted proteins | sample 1539101 | NCBI WGS metagenome assembly OCTV01 (sample SAMEA3991422, study PRJEB22521) | metagenome | biome: anthropogenic terrestrial biome; feature: sewage plant; material: sludge | place: Sweden | collected 2012-09-26 | reverse complement strand
CATCGAATGCAAGGGATGGTCTTATGCTCCTGACAAGTGGTGACATCGACTTGGTGTTCTTGGACTATAATCTACCGGATATGAATGGTCAGACTTTTCTCGAGCTTAAGAAAAGCCATATACCCGTCATCATGATCACTTCCAACCCTGATTTTGCGGCTTCGAGTTATGACTATGAAGAGGTCATTGATTATTTAACAAAACCACTTTCTTACGATCGGTTTTTGAAAGCCATGCAGCGGGTTGTGTCAGGAAGCCTGAGTAGCTCTTTGCAGGCGTCAGCTCAGGATACCTTTTATGCACGAGACGGTAATAAAAATGTCAGAATTAAACTTTCAGAAGTACTCTACATTAAATCGGAAGATAATTATGTGGCTTTTATCTTGCCTGACACCCAGACCATGGCATTGTATTCCCTGAAGGACCTGGAATCTAAATTACCCAACAATTTCAAAAGGGTGCATAGATCATTTATTGTAAATCTCGACAAAATAGATTATATAATCCTGGACGAAATTTCTATTAGGAATAAAAAAATTCCGATTGGTCAAAAATATCGGGACGACCTGGAATCTACGATCAATACTTTATGATACTGTCTTTTAATTCATCCAACTGGTGCACAAAATAAGATTCTACTTGCTGCATCAAATGATTCAATCTTGAAATACTACTGACATCTATCGGACTATCGATTTGCATTAATCCATTCATTTCATTCAGCAGATCATTAATAGCAAATAATTTAAATCGCCTGATCGTAGTAATAATTTTGTGAAAAACCTGCTCAAAGGTTTGCTGATCTTTATTATACAGGGACTTGCTTAATTGAACGCCCATCTCCCTCCACTCTTCTATTAAAATATGCAGGGCATTTTGAATTAAATCTTTGCGATGATCATAGTCAGCATAAAACTCTTCCATGAATGGGGGACTTTGATTTTTGAACATCCAGGCTTCCATAATTCGACTAAACAATATGGCGGATGATACAGGCTTTTGGATAAATGCATCTATGGCCATGTCTTCAAGTTGATCCTTAACCATTTGTGTTTCTATACCACTTAATAAAATTAACAAAGCCTGCTTGGATCTTAGTGTCATTAATATTGGCAAGAATTGGTTTACAGGCATGCCTTGTAGCATGTAATCGGCAATGATCAAATCAAATGATGCTGAACCCTGCAAAACTTCCAATTCTGCTTTATTCTGAACACATATGAGTTGCGTGCCTTCCATATTAAATACCTGCTTGTAAAAATAAATGATCTGCGGATCGTCATCTATACATAAAATGGAGTTGATGGCTGGTGGAAGTGTGTTCAAAGGAGCGTGAGTAACATCTTGCTGCTGCGTAGTTTGAATATATTTGGATACCAGTCTGAATGAAAATTTGGAACCTATTCCTTGAGTTGATTCCACCTTCAATTCTGAGTCAAATAAATGAAGCAATTGAATGATAATGGGCAATCCAAGCCCGGCACCCGACAAATTTGAATTTAAGTCCGTAGCGCCCTGCGTATAATGTCTTTTTTGGATTTTATCTAATTCTTCCAAAGGAATTCCGTCACCCTGATCTATAACTTCAAAATCAAGCATGACCTCATCCTCCTGGCGAACGGAATGTAACTCTAATACAATCCGTCCGCCCGAGGGAGAAAATTTAATTGCATTGATTATTAAATTATTCAGAATTTGACTCAGCCTTAAGGGGTCCAGGAAAACAAAGATATCTTCCAAGCCGGCTTCCAGATCATAATCCAATATCAGATGTTTGGACTTAGACAGGAAAAGATGACTGGAGATAATATCTTTAATTAGTCTGGACAGATTTATTTCTTCGGGATGTAAGGTAATCTGTCCGATTTTTATTTTTGAAAAGTCCAGGATATCGTTGACTAGTGATAGTAATTGTTTGGAGCTAAATTGAATAGTCCTGATGGCTGACTGTTGATCCGGCCTGGGTAGGTTTTGCTCGAGAATATTGGTCATACCCAGGATACTTTGCAGAGGATTTCGGATTTCATGACTCATATTTTCAAGGAATTCTTCTTTAGAAAGATTGGCTTTCACTGCGATCTCGCGGGAAGACTCCAATTCCTGGACATTTTTGCTGATTGTTGAAGCCATGGACGAAAAAGCAGTAGCCAGTTCACCTATTTCATCTGTATTGTTGACGACGAGCCGACTCTCTTTGTGGTCTTTTGAGAATTGAACCATTGACCGGGTGATCTTTTTTAGTTCTTTAGATTGCCTCCGCATCCATATGAAGGCAATCGCAAGAAAACCAAGTGTAATAAACAGGGTCAGCCAGAATGTCTTTTTTCGCCATGATACGAAAGGGTACAAAATATACCGCTCTGGAGTACTGATAGCTACAAAAAGCTTGTAGTCTGTTCTTGGGTGGAGTAAGGTAAAAAACTCAGTAACATATTTTTCTGATATCAAGAGGCTATCAGGGGCTACTTTTCGCTTAAAAGCAGGATCCACCCTGGTCAGATCCGGAAACCAATAATAGGCATTCGGGGGTCTGCCAAATTCAAAACCAAAACATTCTTTTTCATCCGGATGGATTAAAAAGTAACCTGCGTTGTTGAAGACATACATTACTTCTTCGGCAGACACTGTTTTTTTTAAATCATTAAACAAGTTTTGCAAATTCATATTAATGATGACGATTCCATACAAAGCCCGATCAGAGTAGATAGGACACGCGACACGAAGTGTGGGAATATAGGGTATCTGCAGAGAGCCAAATTCCCGGTTTAAATCTATTTCAGAAAAATAGATAGAGCCCTGAGTTAATCTGGATGCTTCTTCAAAATAATTTCTATCCCCCTTTTGCTGTAATTTTTGTCGTGGCGCCAGGACGACGCCGTCGTTAGTTCGATCTGCTCTCACCAATTCCCTACCTCCATCAGCTACACCAATCAGCCGGACCTGAAAGTAAGCAGGTTTTGAATACAACAATGCTTTAAACTCTTCGCCTAATCTTGCATAATGAAAATCTTTCTGGTCAACAGTCGTATGAATATAATCTTCCACCAGCGGATTAATAGACAAAAAACGAATATCCCGGGCTACATGCTCAAACTGAGCCGTCATTTTCAGGCTGATGCTTTCTACTTCATTTTTAATCTTGTCTTTAGAAGAAGAAACAATCATTTTGGCGCTCAATCTATAAATGGTATAACCAATAAAGAATGACGAAAACACGATTAAAAACAAATAAAAAAATGCATTTTTTACAGCCAGAGGGAGATGTTTTGTAAAAAAAAGGTTATACATAATTCTAGCGAAGTTAGTGCTAATATGTGCTCTTCAGACTCGTGGTTTATTCGGTAAATTTTTTTAAACCACAGGCTCTAAGGTCATTGACTTCAAAGTCATAAAACTTGATATTACTAATTCTGGGCCAAAGAGTCTGTTCCAATTAAAATTACTCTTTTGATATAGGAAATCTGCTGATAATCCGAATCCAAAATTTTAGCATATTCTTGCCAGTTAAAAAATGCAAAATAATTAAATATATATCATTCTGATAATCCGACTAGTGTCAAATATATTCAAAAAGAATATGGGTCACTTTCTGCTTCAGTTGTTTTCAAGACAGGAATAATTTTGGTTCAATTTTCCAAAAGAAAAAAGCTTGTTGTTTAGTTTCAACACCAGATCAGACTTGACCAATAATAAATGAAAAAAAATGCAGGTGAATAATTAAGATACTGACTAAAATCATGACGCCCAGTGATCAAAATTGCCCAAATAAATCCAATCGACCAATAGTTTTGCTGTGTCTTAAAATGTTTAAATGAATAAAAACAGATGTCGAAGCCGCTGCCCCTGAGTTTTGATAGAATATACTATTAAGGTGCAGGATATATATCCAATTGCAGCTGATTGATGAGTCAGTCAGGATGATATTATAATGGTTTAACTATTCAAAAATTTAATAAAATGAAAATTGATCAAATTTATACAGGATGCCTGGCAGAGGCAGCTTATTATATTGAAAGTGAGGGCGAAGTAGCCATCATAGATCCACTCAGAGAGACCCAGCCTTATATAGAAAGAGCGCAACAGGACGGCGCAAAAATTAAATACATACTGGAGACACATTTTCATGCAGATTTTGTGAGCGGTCATCAGGATCTGTCTGCAAAGACCGGAGCGGCCATCGTATTCGGCCCTACCGCTGCGCCGTCCTATCCTGTGCATGTAGCTACTGATGGAGAGATCCTCAAATTGGGCAAAGTTACGATCAAAGTATTGCATACTCCAGGCCATACGATGGAGTCTTCGACCTATTTATTAAGAGATGAACAGGGAAAGGACTATGCAATCTTTTCCGGCGATACCTTATTTATTGGAGATGTAGGTCGACCCGATTTGGTACAGAAATTAAATGCAGATGTCACACCTCAGATATTGGCAGGACATTTATATGATTCGCTACGTGATAAAATCATGCCTTTGGCTGATCATGTCATCGTATATCCGGGGCATGGGGCCGGCAGTGCCTGTGGCAAAAAAATGTCAGACGAAACGATCGACACCCTTGGCCATCAGAAAAAGTTTAATTATGCTCTGAGAGCTGATATGACCAAAGATGAATTTATTCAGGAAGTTACAGAAGGATTGATAGAACCACCGCAATATTTCCCTTCGAATGTATTGATGAACTTACAAGGTGGCATCAAAAGCATAGATGAAATCATCAAGAAAGGTACTACCCCGCTCACCGCAAAAGAATTTCAATTAGTCTGGGAGACCACAGAAGCGCTGGTCATTGATACCCGTAGTAAAGAAGATTTTGCTGCCTCTTTTCTACCTGGATCATTATTCATCGGACTTGATAGTCAATTCGCCCCATGGGTGGGTACTTTGATTACTGATATGAAAAAACCTATTCTCCTGGTCACTGACGAAGGGAGAGAAGAAGAGACGGTCACCCGACTAGCCAGAGTAGGGTATGACAATTCAATTGGATACCTCAAGGGTGGTCTACAATCCTGGATAAAGGAAGGATATCCGGTAGATCAACTTCGGGAGCTGAGCTCAGAAGAATTCGCGCGATTGTATCAACAGGATAAAACACTCCACCTGCTTGATGTGAGAAAAGAATCCGAATATAATGCACAGCATATCCTGGGTGCAGAAAACTTTCCACTGGATTTCATCAATCACAATATGAGTATGCTTGACCGAAAGAAAACTTACTATATGTATTGTGCCGGAGGATATCGATCTGCAATCACTGCTTCTATCCTCAAAGTGAGAGGGTACGAACAAATCGTCAATATTAAAGGTGGTATGACTGCCTTGAGCGAAACTTCGCTGCCTAAGTCCAGGTATGAAGAGCAGAAATCAATGTTGTAGTAATTTTGGGGTTTATAACAAAAGCCGGCTAGAACAAAATTAGTTATGCCGGCTTTTTTGCTTCGATAAACCAGGAAACCCTAAAACATTCAAATTACCCTATCTTTGGAACCATGTCAAATTCTATAAAAGTGCTACCCCACTATACCTATGATGAATATCGCAAGTGGGAGGGACGATGGGAGTTATTAGAAGGCATTCCTTATGCCATGAGCCCTACGCCTGCGCCAAAACATCAGCGAATCGTGGCCAAATTGCACCAGACTTTTTTAAATGCACTGGATGTAGCTGCATGTTTGGATTGCACTGTGTATGATTTTATTGATGTCAAGGTAGAAGAAGACACCATTGTTCAGCCCGATTTATTAATTGTTTGCAATGAAATCAGTAAACCCTATCTTGATTTTCCTCCAAATTTAGTGATTGAAGTCCTCTCCCCCGCCACTGCTTTAAAAGACAGAAATAATAAGTTTTACATTTACCAAAACTTTGGAATACAATATTATGTAATCGTAGATATAGACTCGCATGAAGTTGAAGTCTATGTCTTAAATAAGAATGGAAAATATACCTTAGCACTCCCTGGTGATGGAACAAATTCTGAAATTGAATTAACCCAGAATTACCGCATCAGGGTGGATTGGAGTAAGCTTTGGAATTAAGAAAAAAAAGGCAGGGCACACACAATACAACAAAACGTTTAATAGTCAGTTACCTCAAATAAATAGGATCTTATCTTGAATCCAAGATTGTTCTTACCACCCTCCAATCGTACTATTTATTTAGTGATTCTCCTTATCACAAAATAAATCAAAGCGATAGCCAGTAAACCGATCAATAAAAGCCAAGACTGTGGGTAAGAAGCATGGTCAATAACGGCTTCCTCTATGGTTATCATTTGATTGGCCTTTTGGTTGGCCAACACTTGTCGATGGTGTTTGTTCCAAATGACGATCACAGAATCGACGATCGCAGCAGTACCCAATCCAAAATGGACGATCGTGGAATTTTGGGATAAATGGCTGGAACTACCTCCATCCACCTCACGGATCATTCTTTGGTGACCAGCTACGATCTCTACCCGGGAGCCGATGCCGCTGGTCTCAGATTGGGTACCATGCAATTTTATCTGAAACCAATTGCCTTGAGTGGAGTCATTGCGATAAAGGTGGGTGTTTGAATTGACCGGATAGTCCAATACTGGTTTTTGATTGATCACCAGAATATCCAGATCGCCATCATGATCATAGTCAAAGGTGACGGAGCCTCTGCCAATACCATAATCGTTGAGACCCACGAGTCCTGCAATATCAGCAAATCTTCCTCCTGCATTGATATCATTTTTAAAATAAAAGTCAGCCATTGGCACACAATTAGGATTGAGGTCACCGTTGGCTACATAAAGATCCAGGTCACCGTCCTGATCAAAATCGGCGAAGTTTGCTCCCCAACTGATCGAAACAAAATTCATCCCAAAATCAGTCAATTTGTTGATAAAAGGCAGTCCTTCGTTGATATGATTGACCATAAAATAATTGAATCGGATATTGGTCACATAATAATCCATATCCCCATCGTTGTCATAATCGCCTACGGCGGTACCCATGGAATTGATCTTGAGATCCATATGAGTCGTATCGCTTACATCGACGAATTTTTTTTGTGGATATTGATTCTGGTATAAATAATCGGGTATGGCTTTATATCCAAAATCCTGGTTGATAAAAAGGTCCTGGTCACCATCATTGTCATAATCTGTAAATATTCCTCCAAACCCAAATCCTTTGTGATGCATACCGTATTGATCATATACATTTGAAAAGTATTTGCCTTTGTGGTTGAGCAACAAATATCCCCTGGCCGTCTGATTGGCATTGACGATGGTGGCATCACTGATGGTGCTGAGTTCACCCTGGTATTCATGAAAATAATTTCCAATATACATATCCGGATAGCCATCCTGATTGATATCGCTCACACTGGCTCCGGTAGAGAATGAATTCATTTTATCCAATCTGAATGCGGAGGTAGCGTCTCTAAAAGTACCATCGTGATTGTTCAAAAATAATAGGTTGATGGCACGGGGGATCTGTTTGACACTGTCCCTGGAAGTAATGGTCGTGATGAATAAATCTTCCCAGCCATCTTTGTCAAAATCTGCACTGACCACACCCTGGGTGACAAAATGTTTGGTCAGAGTCAACCCGGATTGTTCGAATATATTTTTAAAGGTCCCATCCCGCTGATTGAGATATAATGCATCATTATTCATACCACTCGTGAGATAGACATCTTCCCAACCGTCATGATTAACATCCAATACACAAGCTCCACCACCAAACATACCTTCGTATACTTTAAACTGATGGTCGATACCTGCCTGGTGGGTCACATCCGTGAAAGGTTTTTGTGCCTGTGTCAGAGAGAAATTGATCAGAGTTGTAATCAAGAATAAATAAACCCGCCTCATTGTGCTTTCTTCCACTTTAGTGCTATTATGTTTTGAGCTATTCGAGCACCTTCCTGCAATCCAATATCATTGTCCTGATGCGTATGGATGCCTCCATAAAACCTAGAATCTGCTACCGCCCGGGCAAGCTGAGACAAGGATGTAAAAGACTGAGGGACAAAATCCACGTTCCTCACTTCATCCCTATGACGACCAGCATGGGAGCTATCGACCACTGTGATCTGCTCACCATACAGTTCTTGTAATATAGTAGTGGCAGCTCCTGCATTGATAGCATGACCAGAAGGGAAAGCAGGAAAGGGAGGATCTGGCCAAAACGAAACCCAGTCCTTGTCTATATGCGCCGGTATATAAGTATTAGGACGCTCTGAGAAAAAATGATATTTCCATTTCCAGCAATTGATGAAAGCATCTGCCACAGCCAGTCCAACGCGGGCATAAGTCATAGTTGCAAGTATAAAATCAGGATGAGTTTGATCCATCACTTTCATCGCCAGGTAAAAAGAATGCCCAGGAGGTGTAAAAGTTACATCAGGGTCATCTCCCCACCAGATGGCAGCTTCTTTCTCAGCTTGGGTAAGTGTTTTTTCCTTTTGATAGACTTCGAGATATTGGTGGTAGTAAGCAGAATTTTTGTCCTCACTATAAGGAATCATATCAGGCGTCTTGAGATCAGCATTGGCTTTGACAAAAGTTCTGTTTTTACCCCAATATGGATGTAAAGGAAAATGACTGATCGATTGAGAATACAACGGCGGTTTCCATGAACCAGGAAATTCGGGATGAACCATGGTCTTATCGAAATTGTGCAAATAACCTCGATGACCTCCATCACTCATGGACCAATGAAAAATAGAATCTGCAACTGCGGAGCCAAAATCAACAGATCGCTGAATAGTTTTACGATCAAGCATTGGAGAATACATCTTCAAAACAGCTTTTTCTAAAGAATCGATTCTCAATTTGTTGCTATCTGAAGTCTGGATATAAATGGATCTCAAAATCTGGGCCTGGCCGGCATTGAGTGCCAGCACCCAATCGTAATGCTGATCAGTTGTGCCAGGCAAGACCAATGTACCATTCAATTGATCGGCCACGGAACGGTAATCGGAGAATCCAGGTACTACAGATTCGTACATGGTCAGTCCAATATATCCCATCGCCCGAGAAGCAAACGTAGGAGAGTTAGCAGGGGTGTTTTTGGTGATAAAAAGAGTCATCTCAGCCCATCTGCGCACAATTTCTTCCGGGGCATATTTGGGAGCATGAGATCTGGAACACGATATAGCCAACACACAAAACACTAACCACGAGCCGATATGAAGAGACTTAGTTTTCATCAATTGTTGATTTTATATACAATAGATGGCAGATGATTGATACCAAAGAAAAATGCTCCATCCTGCAAAGGTATGACACATCGTACATCTCCTTTGACCTGCAGGCCGGATTGGATCTGAGGTATATACCTAAAATTACCATCACCATTACCTTTGAGCAAAACACCATAATTGGCATCAGACTTACCGAGCCGGATCTTCATCTGACTGTCATTGCCGCAGAGCAATACATCATCGGAACCATCCTGATCGACATCATAAATCGTGACCGTGTGTACAGGAGCAAACTGGGCTTGCACAGGAAGCTGCCCAAGTTTGTATTTGCCATTGGGTTGACTCAAAAAGCAAGAAGTCTCCAGGTAAGATGCTTGTAAGGTATTCGCATCAGCCAGTTCACCTTTTTTAAACAAATCATTGATATTGACATCACTGTAACTCTCGAAAGAATTAAATCGCGGTTTTAAATAAGTCAATTGTTTTACCAGCTCATCTCGGGTGACATAGGGATACTGTTTGCCCTGGATAAAAGAATTGAGCAAAGGGTCAACCGATCCATTTTGATCAAAATCTTTATACACTAAAGAAATTGGTTGCGAGGCGCTAGCCTTTAATTGAGCATTGGTACCCAGATTGCCAATGATGAAATCAGGTTTTTGATCTCCATTAAAGTCAGCAGTACCAATGGTATTCCACAAGCCTGTATAATTTGAATCAAAATAATCGTTTGTTTTGTTGACAAGTTTACCTTGCTCCTGTATAAAAATAGTGACAGGCATCCACTCACCGACTACGATCAAGTCCTGGATTTTATCTCCGTTGATATCACAAGCCAGCGCATCTGTGACCATACCCAGGTTATTGATTTCTGCAGCGAATTGATTCGTCTGGTCATTAAATTTTCCATGACCATCATTGATCAAAATATAGCTAGCCGGGCACTCCGGATATCTTCCCGGTATCAAACGCCCACCGACAAAAAGATCAAGATGACCATCGCCGGTGAGATCCATTGGCACCACACAACCTTTACTCACAGGCATGGCTGGT
>OCTV010001050.1_pt1 | contig 10252 bp, 14 predicted proteins | sample 1539101 | NCBI WGS metagenome assembly OCTV01 (sample SAMEA3991422, study PRJEB22521) | metagenome | biome: anthropogenic terrestrial biome; feature: sewage plant; material: sludge | place: Sweden | collected 2012-09-26 | reverse complement strand
GACGCCGCGCGAGGCGCTGGGGATTTATGAACGCAACTGGTGGCATGTCGATGAGGCGGCCTTGTTGCCGCGTGAGCGGAATTTGATCGATGCTTTGCGGCTGGCTTTCGCTGGCGCTGAGTCGCCGGGTGCCGGCGATGTTTGAACGGCCGCATCATCAGCGGATTGACCGGGTGTTAGCGGCGCTGGATGGTGATTTGCTGCGCGATGCGAATTGCCTGTTTGGTGGCGGCACGGCGATGGCGCTGCGTTTTGGCGAGTATCGCGAATCGGTCGATATGGATTTTCTGGTGTCGGACCTCGACAGCTATCGCCGTCTGCGCCAGTTGTTGACTGGCGAGGCGGGTTTTGCCGGGTTGTTGCGGCCGGATGGCGAGCGGTTTCGGCTGGCGCGTGAGGTGCGCGCCGACCAGTATGGCATTCGCACGGCGGTGCTGGTCGATGATCTGCCGATCAAGTTTGAAATTGTTCTCGAAGGCCGGATCGAGATTGAGGCGGCCAGCGGGAAAGATCAGGTGTGTGGCGTTTCGACGCTGACGCCGCTCGACATGGCGACGAGCAAGTTGCTGGCGAATGCGGATCGGTGGAGCGACGACAGCGTGTTCAGCCGCGACGTGATTGATCTGGCGATGATGAACCCTTCACTGCCATTGTTACGCAAGGCGCTGCTCAAGGCACAGGGTGCGTATGGCGATGCTATTGCCCGCGATCTCGAACGCGCCATCGAGCGTTTGCAGAATCGTCCGGATTGGCTGGTGCGCTGCATGCAGGTGATGGCGATGAGCCTGCCCAAGGCCGTGCTGTGGAGCAAAATCCGTGCATTGCGGCGGGTGCTGGCCTGAGGCTGGGCGTAGTTGGGCGTTTTTAAATTCGGCGGTTTTTTCGGGTTGTCCGTGGAAGTCGCTCCAGCGCTATCCCCAGAACAATAGGGGGCTGACCCCTTTTGTTCTCTGCGTACAGGTTCGTGAATTGAAATCCGCCTTGGCCGGATTTGCATGCTGGCTGACTGTTCGGGCAATGGCGCCTGCGCTCGCCATCGCCTAGGATGGCGCTTTCAAAAAACGAGGAGACAGCATGAAGGCCTTTCAGGATTGCTACCCGGAGACGCTTGCCCACTGCTACGGTTGCGGCCGCGAAAATGCAGATGGGCACCAGATCAAGACCTTCTGGGATGATGACGAAACGGTCACGCATTTTCAGCCGCGCCCCGAGCACACGGCGATTCCCGGTTTTGTTTATGGCGGCCTGCTGGCTTCGCTGATCGACTGCCATTGCACGGGCACGGCGGCTGCCGCGATGTATCGCGCCGAGAATCGCGACATGGACAGCTTGCCCGCGTTTCGCTTCGTGACCGGCTCTCTGCAGGTGAGTTACCTGAAGCCGACGCCGCTCGGCCCGGAATTGGAGATTCGCGGCCAGATCAAGGAGATAAAGGGGCGCAAGGTGGTGGTCGAAGCGACGGTTTATGCCGAAGGTATGGCTACCGCCCGAGGTGAAGTGGTGGCGCTGCAGATGCCGGATACCTTCGTCGCCAAGTAAGCTGCAGCGGAGCCTGCAGGAACAATTGGGGGCAGAGACATCTCGTTCGCCTTTTTTCAATTTCGGTGCTTTTTTCCGGTTGACCGTGGCAGCCGCCGCAGCGCCAACTCAGCCGCTGCCAAGCAGGGCAACGTCACCGAGCACGCCCGTAGTCGGGATTCAGGCTTTGTCATCCCCCGCCCTTCTGCGAAAATCGCCGTTTCCCTCTCGCCAGCCCAATCATGATCCAAGGCCAATTCCGTTCTTCCATTCTGCAAGTGCCTGCTGACATCACGCCGCTCAAGTTCCGCGGCTATTTGCGCAGGGAAATCGAGGCGGTGCAGGCGACCGCGCAGAATGAGGAGGACATCATCGTCGTCCGCGTGTTTGTGCTGGAAAAGGTACTGTTCGGGCTGGGGGCGAAGAAAGTGGACGGCATCCTGCACGGTGTCGTCGCGAAGTGCCCGAACATTCAGCGCATTGAACTGGAGGCGCTGGTTCGGCCCTTGACCGCCGAAGAAATGCAGGAAGCCGCCGACGAGGCTCAGGAAACGCTGCAGGAACTGGGCGACCCGGTGATGGCGTCGGGCGCCAAGCTGGGGCTGGAGGGCGGCAGCAAATAAGCGGTAGCGCGTGACAGGCCGTCGCTGCCCGGCGACAGGCAAAGCCCTTCCAAATGGGCGTTGCGGCAGCTTTCCACACCAATAGCGTCGCTCATGAACGACAATGGCCCGCCTCAAATGAGGCGGGCCACTGTGTTTCCAGCTCAGTTGCCGCCGGAAGATCGCCAGCGGTAGCTAACCCGGTGACTTACTTGTAGTAACCCACGGCACAGACCTGATCGCCGATCTTGGTCACGTAGCTCAACTTTTGAACCGGCTCAGTCGTGCCCGGACGCGGCCACATGTAAGGCACTTCAGCGATGCTGCCCTCTTTGGCTGCTTCGTAGAGCTTGGCACCGATTGGCTCGTTGGCTTTGCTCATCAGGTCTTTCATGCTTTTTCCGTTCAGGGTCGGATGGGCAGAAAAGTTGCCGTCAGGGCCGCCACAGAAGGGGTAGAGGTCACGATCCCGGAAGCCGCCTTCGCCCTTGGCAAACTGGCCCAGAGCGGCTGCCTTGTTGGCCTTGACCGCAGAAACGGCCTTTTCGAGCATGGCCTTGGCTTCAGCGGCGCTGCCAAACTCTCCGGCACTGATAGCCGTAGTACTGAATCCGGCTGCTACGGCAACCAGGCTAATTGCGATGATTTTTTTCAATTTAGCTCCTCACATTATTGGTTTAATGCCATCTCCAGATGGAAACGGTCAATGCAGTTTAGCGCAAGATTGATGCCAATTGATTGCAATGTTTGGCATATTTTTCAGGCGAACGAATTCCTGGAGCAAACATTTCTGCAGGATGCCATCGGCGTTATCTCAGACGCCCGTTGAGTTCGTCGATGACCGATGCCCAGTCCGCATCTTCGATGATTTCCTCTTTGAGAAACGCGCGCTGCGCCGCACTCCAGAAAGGCGCGCGGTAGAGGGCAATGCCGTTTTCCAGTGGTCGATGGCTCGCAATGAAGCGCTCAACGGCCGCATCGTCGCTGGGCAAGCCGAGTTGTGCGAACAGGTTGTTCATGGTGTGCATTTGGGTTTGCATGGGGTTCCTTTTTGGGCGATGGGCTGATGGATCGATTGATGCGAACGGGATCGATTCCGTCGACAACATGCGGTGCAGGATGGCGCTTCAGAGCAGTTCTTCAATCACATCCACCAATTCGTCGGGCCGAGTGGCCGGGGCGTAGCGGTGGACGACCTTGCCGCCACGGTCGACCAGAAATTTGGTGAAATTCCATTTGATGGCCTCGGTACCGAGGATGCCGGTGCCTTCGTGCTTGAGCCAGGTGTAGAGCGGGTGGGCGTTGTCGCCGTTGACGTCGATCTTGGAGAAGAGCGGGAAGGTGACGTCATGGCTGGTCTGACAGAACTGGCCGATGGCCTCGGCGTCGCCGGGTTCCTGCCCACCGAACTGGTTGCAGGGAAAGCCGAGCACAAGAAAACCCTGATCCCTGAAACGTCGGTAGAGCGCTTCGAGGCCTGTGTATTGCGGCGTGAAACCGCATTGGCTGGCGGTATTGACGATGAGCAGAACCTTGCCACGGTAGGCATCAAGAGGTTGCTCATCACCGTTCAGGCGCTGGGCACTGAAGTCGTAGAGGGATTGGGGCATGGGCATTTGATCGGGCTGGTTGCAGTAGGAATATTTCGGGACGGCGGCACTCGGGGGTATCAACTGACCGCGAATCTCGCCGGGCTTGTGGTTGGCGCTATGGACGGTCAGCGATGGCCGGCAGGGCAAACGATGCGAGGACGATGGCCACTGCAGCAAAAACGCCAGGCCGCGCCAGGCGGAAGTTCAGGGATGATTTCATGGCATGCCTCTCATTCTGGAATTGGAGAAAGTAGCCGGGAGATAGGCGCATGTGAGGCGATGAGTGTCGTTGGCTGACGGCTACATGGTGTTTGAGTGGCAATACCCAATTTGGTTCTGGAATTACCGGGGCGAACGTGCCGGCGATTCAACGCCTGCGGTCAACCGGAAATTTTGGTCGAAATCGACATACCCAAACATGCCACCGGCCCTTGAGGAAGGGGCTTGGCATCGCTTGGCGTTGGCCGCAGCGCGACGCCGCAAGATCCGGGTCGCCGCGGCACGACAGGCTGGCGATACTGGGGCTATCGCGCAATCACGCCCTGTTTTTGCGGACACCAAACTTTACCGGGAATCAGCCATGCACAAATCCTGCGCTCCAGCCATTTTGTACTTCGGCACGCCAGTCGTTCTGACCAACCTCTGGAACGAAAACGGAAGCGGCAAGCTCACGCCGATCTCGATGCCAGCCACGAGGTAACATACGAGCAAACCATGCCCACGACCGATTACGACCGCATCGCAAACGCCATCGACTTCATCGCCAGCCGGGTCGACAGACAGCCGACGCTGGAAGAAATTGCGGCGCACCTGCATTTGAGCCCGTTTCATTTCCAGCGCCTGTTTTGCCGCTGGGCGGGCGTGACGCCGAAGCGATTCCTGCAGGTGCTGACGGTGGAGCGCGCCAAACAATTGCTGCGCGAGGTGCAGAACCGCACTGAACAGACCACCCAATTTTCTCGGATCTGACCCATACAATCGCATCCAACCTGACCAGGTTGTCTTCGCCTTTTTTACGAAACATCTATCGTGATTTGTCACGATTTCCCTGTGGTCTCGGCTCGGCGAAGCCGAACGAGCCAGGCAGCAAGAAGCGGAGCGCGCCAACCTCCAGCTCATTTGTCATATGGTCACGTCTCCCTATTTATTACGGCATGTCGCTCCTCGATATCGCTCCCTGAATTGGACAGGTTCCAACATCACCTGCGAAGCACAACCGTTGTCACAACCGCGAACGTCTCAGTTCAAATTTGATGCTCCGGCTCATTCTCAAGTATGCCGCTGACGGTCGAAATTACGCAATATGGGATCCAGTTGATCAAAGTGATGAACAACCCAATCCGGCTGGCTCCTCAAGGATTCCAATTTGCTGTAGCCAAAACTCACGAAAACGGACCGCACACCAGAGTTTCGAGCAGCAAGAACATCGTTTTCGGTATCTCCAACCATGACACAGGCCTCTAGTGGAACCCCCATTTGCCCGACGATCCACTTAATCGGCCCCGGATGGGGCTTGCGATACGGCAACGAGTCACCATAGACCAAAAAACGAAAGTATCGAGTCAAGCCTAAGCCTTCCAGTACCGCCTCGGCAAGGACTCCTGCTTTGTTGGTGCAAATGGCAAGATCCAAGTTTCGGGCTTGGGCGCGTTCCAGCATCGGAATCACGTCCGGAAAAATCCTCGTCCCATGGATGGGTGCGGAAAGATAAGCTTGGAAATAACTTTCCTGTAATTGGGCAACTCTTTCCGAGTGGCCTTCGTGTCCGGTTTTCTTCAATGCGTATTCCACCAGGGCCGTGCCGCCTTCGCCTACACGATCAGCAACCTCTGAAATAGTCAGCGGTGCAAGACCATGGCGCATCAACGCGCAGTTGATCGCGTTCGCGATGCCGTCAAGCGTATCTACCAGTGTGCCATCCAGATCAAAAATCAAAGCTCTTACCGGGGAGGTCATGGCGCTGCCTCCATCCGGAGCATCGGGAGTGAAGAGGGGCGCTACAAAGTCTTCGGTGGGCGGTTTCTCGATCTTCATCAATCACCCCGCGCGCAACCATGAGAGACGAGGCCGATTCATCAATCGAACGAGCCCTGCCACGACGAGCAGGATCGGAAAGACGGCATACAGATTGACTGTCTGCCATCCCAGCGCATTGACCATCGCACCGGAGAGTAAGGTCGCGGTCGTGACGCCCAGAAAGACGAGCGTATCATTCAGGGCCTGAACGCGGGCAGCTTCCTCCTTGCGACAGTTTTCGGTCAGCAGAGCAGTGGCTCCGATGTAGAGAAAATTCCAGCCGACCCCCAGCAGAATCAGTGCAGCCTCAAAGTGAACCAACTCAATCCCAGTCAGGCTGACTGCAATGCTCCCGAGGTTCAAGAGACAGCCCAATAGCATGACCGGTATGGTGCCGATTCTCTGAATGAGGGTTCCGGTGAAAAATGAAGGGGCAAACATGGCGAGCACGTGCCATTGAATAACCACGGCAGTCTGGGAGAAACCGAGCCGTGAACACATCATGGCCAGAGGCGTGGCGGTCATCAGGAGATTCATCACGGCATAGCCAACGACACCTCCCAAAATAGCCATGGTCAACTTGGGATTACGGGCAATCTCCGACAATGATCGCCGCGCTTGCTTGTCTTCCGCCCTTTCCATTGGCGGCAAGCTGAGGCCCGTCGCGAACAGGGCGCCCAACAACGCCACGCCCGCCAATGAAAGAAAGCTGGCGTAGAAGGCCGGCTCAAGCGCATCCTTCGTCCACCGAGCGAGCATCGGCCCTGCCACAGCAGCAAGGAGTCCGCCAGTCAGCGTCCAGGAGATAGCCAGGCTTTTTCTTTCCGGAGTCACCGAATCGACAGCCGCAAACCGGTAGTATTGCCCGACCGCACCAAAGGTGCCGATCAAGAACCCAGCCGTTGCGAACAGAGCAAAACTACCAATCCGGACGCCGAAAGCTGCGCATACCAAGCCCGCTGCACCGACCAGGGCTCCGCAACAGAAGATGAAGCGGCGTCCAAAGCGCTCCATGAGCCTGGCCACCGGATAAAGCGTCACCATGGTCCCCAGGTATTGGACAGCGAGTGGTACGGTGGCTAAATCCGGCGACGAGAGTTGAGCCCCTACCAGGGCCGACGATGAGAGCACGAGACTGATCGTGGTCATCATCGCCGCCTGGGATAGCGCCAGGAGAAAAAGGTTGCGGTTCATACGCTGGACTTTGACGGTTCGTAAAATTGCGTCAGCCCCTTCTCATCGACCACCCGGGTGAAGGATGGATTACCGATCACGGTTATCTCGTGCCGGATTTCCATCCGCTCGGCGCCATCACTATCGCCTGGCACCAGGACTGCGATTCCATGGTAAGGGAGGAGACGGGAGCCCAGCTTGTATTCCGGATACAGGCGAAGACCTAAAACCGGAATTTTCTTAGCGTGGATCGTAGCCCGAATGGCGTTCGGGAAATGGCGTTTCTCCCAGTTCGTATCGGCGGCCGCCGCCTTCAAGGCCCGGTACTCGGCCAGCGCCAGAGTGGCACTGTCATCGAGGTAAGCCAGGGAAATGCCGGAATCGGCACAGAAAATGGCCGCCAACTGCTCGTAGGAAAATCCCATGCGCCGGGAATTGAGCGTGGCGCGCATGCTGGCATGCCAGCGCTGGTATTCGTCCGCAGGCAAATCATGCGACAGCGGATCGGCAAGGAACTTGGCGCGCCAAATCTCGAACCGTTCGTGGAAGAACTGGTTATAGTGGGACAGATAGTCGGAAATATCGTGAATCTTGATGGTGTCCGCAATCTGCAGGTCTTCGGTACGCTGACGTAGCTGAACCAGATAATTCTGAGCTTCGACTGATGTAACCCCCAGCGGCAGCGCATAGAAGGTGCTATCACTGATCACATGGAAAACAGCTCCCGGTGGGTAGATGTTCGCGATGTGGCGAGCAATATTGTCTATGTGGAGTAGTGATACATCATCTGCCGTGGTCACCTCGGTCGGTTGCACCCGCTTGGTCGGATTACTGATTACGCAGAACGCGAGGATCAGAATCTCAATTGGAGTACCTTTTTCGCAAGCCTCCATAACCATCTGCCGCCACTGGTCGCATTCGCGGAATTTCTTTCGTGAATTGAACTGAAAGGCGTTGTGGTTCAGCAATTCGATGATCCGCGATGGCAAATCAAATGTTTGGGTTCGCTCCAAAAACGCATCCATGTCGAAGTGGGGTGAGATGCCGAGGTGCCGAATCCGGGCATCGTCACTGGGGCCGTAGGTACGCTGCGGCTGCCACTGCGAACGAGGGTCGCTCTTCGGCCAGACAAATTCCTGCCCGATCTGGGATCGAGAAATGATCTCCCCACTCAATCCTACCGGAAGCTGCTGGTAGGCAGCGGATACAGGTGCAGAAAGCGGTTCAGACATCGACATGGCTTCCTCCTTGTGTTGTGAATAGTTGCCATTGACATATTGCATGGATAGGCTACAGTGTAAAAGACATAGTTCCCTCGTTTTCTGCCATGGCACACAAGCTGGTTTTCGTCGTATTCCCTGATTTTCAATTGTTGGATGTGGCCGGTCCGATTGCTGCTTTCGAGATGGCCAACCGGATGGAATCGACAACATATGAACTGATTTTGGTCAGCCAGGAAGGCGGTACGGTGGAAAGTTCGGCCGGTACTACGCTGCTCACCATGCCGTTCGCCCAAGTGTTCGATGCGGATACCGTAATCGCTGTTGGTGGCGAGGGTGTCATTGAAGCTACGGCCTCGGCAGAGGTGCTTGCCTTCATCCGCGATCTGTCGCAGAAAGCGCGGCGCATGGCGAGCGTGTGTTCCGGAGCCTACCTGCTCGCCTCAGCTGGGTTGCTCAATGGACGGAAGGCGACAACACACTGGCGGCGTAGCGCCGACTTCAGACGCCGCTTTCCCAACGTGTTCCTCGATGAGGACCGTATCTATGTCAATGACGGTAATCTATGGACCTCGGCGGGAATTAGTGCGGGCATCGATCTTTCTTTAGCCTTGATCGCCGATGACCTCGGAGAGCAGATCGCTCGTCACGTTGCCCACCAACTTGTGGTTTATTACCGTCGCCCAGGCGGGCAATCCCAGTATTCCGCATTGCTGGAAATGGGCATGAGCGATGGTCGCTTCGCTGGTCTACTCGATTACATCCGCAGCAATCTGGACAAACCGCTCTTGGTCGGCGACCTCGCGGATCAGGCGTGCATGAGTCCAAGGCATTTCGCCCGATGCTTCGCTTCAGAGATCGGCACAACCCCGGCCCGGGCCGTTGAGCGGCTAAGAGTCGAGGCTGCGAGCGCCGCATTAGAAAGCGGCAACGGCTCGGTACAGGTTGTAGCGCGCCAATGTGGCTTCACGGACGTAGAGCGAATGCGGCGTGCCTTTATCCGCCTCAAAGGGGTTCCGCCTTCGGTCGTTAAACGCCATTTCCGCTGACCCATGCCAGATTGTATTCTGTTGATCAGGATTGCTCGACTTGACCGTCTCGAATCGCCCTTGGGCGGCAAAATGACGCTTGCAAGGGGGATGCTTGAGCCATGGGGCGGGCTACGCTTTCGAGCGGTTGAGAAGCCACCTGTCGGCACGATGATCATCAAATATGCCGACGATAAGAAATCCGCGAGACAAGCCCTGCAAGCCCTATTGTCCCGCCCTGACTGCAATACCGATACCAGGAAGCGCATCAAACAGGAGATCCGCAACATCCAGGCCGGCATCCGCGGCGAGGAGTTCCCGCCCACGAGAATGCAGGTCCATTGGGGGGAATCCAGGAGCTGGATGGTCATCCATGACCTGTTCAACGATCCGAGCGTCGCAGATGCCATCCTGGATCGGATTGTGCGTCGGGCGCATTTTATGGAACTGAAGGGAGAATCGATGCGGAAGGGTGCGGGCGAAGAAAAGCTGATTCCGGTAGCCTCAGATTACCACCTCGTTTCGGCAGGATGGTCAGTTGCTCGAAATCAGTGATCTGGTGAGATTGCCCGGTCAGGTCGGATAGGTTTGGGTGGTCAACTGGATGGATATTCTGCAGCGAGGCGAAGCCCCTGCTTGAAGTGTCGGACACGCTCGGTTTGAGCAGTGCGTCGCGCCTGTACGACCATTTCATTCATCTTGAGGCGGTGACGCCGGGCGAATTCAAGGCAAAAGGCGCCGGCCTGCGCATCCGGTTTGCGGTGCACGACACGCCTTTCGGCAAGGCGTTTATTGCCATCACGGAAAAAGGCATCTGCAAATTTTCGTTTGTGGACGATGGTGAAATCGCTGTGCCGCTGGCTGAATTGCGCGGCCAGTGGCCCCATGCCGAACTGCTTGAAGATCGAGCCCAATCGCTGGCGGTCATCAATGCCATGTTTGGCGGAGAAGTGGCGCGCAATGGCTCGGCGCCAATCTCCTTGCATGTTTCCGGCACCAACTTTCAGGTCAGCGTCTGGAAGGCCTTGCTGCAGATCAGTCCGGCCTCGCTCGCCAGCTACTCGCAGGTGGCGGCGGCGGTCGGCCGTCCGCATTCAGCGCGG
>OCTV010001048.1_pt1 | contig 10256 bp, 6 predicted proteins | sample 1539101 | NCBI WGS metagenome assembly OCTV01 (sample SAMEA3991422, study PRJEB22521) | metagenome | biome: anthropogenic terrestrial biome; feature: sewage plant; material: sludge | place: Sweden | collected 2012-09-26 | reverse complement strand
GCTGTTCAGTCATTGCTTACTCCTGTCTTCTGGTCGGGATATGAGCCTGCCATTGGATTGGTATTCGCTTCGGGTTTGATTATTGCCCTGATCTGTTTCCTCCAAAAAAAACATTTCAAAGCCTTATTTGCAGTTTCATTGTCTGTTGGATTGACTTTGTTGTTACTCGCTATTTTTGTTTTACCGGGTGTAGAGCGATTTACTCAGGGTCCGGCCATAGATTTTTATCAATCTCTGGAATATAAAGATGTATATGTCGAAACCGTCGGATTCAAAAGTTATGCTCAATATTTCTATAAAAAATCAAAACCGGGCCAAAATCCGAAGAGAACAGAAAAAGAATGGCTGCTTTACGGAGATATTGACAAGCCTGTTTATTTCGTAACCAAGGTCAATAATACCGAGCTGGATACCATCAGTCACATAATAAAAATTAAAACTGAAGGTGGATTCTCGTTTTATAAACGCAATAATGTATCCCACTGAGTTTAATAAAACTGAGTCTATTTCTGAGCGGTTTTTACCAGATACCAGGCGACTGCTGAAAAGATAATATTTGGTATCCACACTCCAATAAGCGGGCTCAGGTCCAGATTAGTAGAAAAAGTAGTACTGAATTTTGATAATATGACAAAAGTGGCCCCCAATATGACTCCGGTAGCAATATGAAAACCCATTCCACCCCTGACTTTTCGCGACGCAACGGCTACTCCAATCAGGGTCAGAATAAAAATAGTAAATGGATCAGCCGTCCGTCTGTACAATTCTATTTTGTATTTTTTACCTGAATCCAGACCCTTATCCTGTTCGTATTTCAGAAAATTGCGCAATTCTGTCGATGTCATGAGTTCCATTTGATTTGCATATCTCGTAAAATCATCAGGAACAAAGTTGAAAGTGGTATCAATAAAATCGTTGGGCCTGGACTTGAGCGTTTCATAAAGATCACCGAAAGTCCTTTCTTCATAACCTTCGATTTTCCAGTGATTGGGTTCGCCTGTAAATAATATCCTGTTAGCTTTAAGAGTGTAAATTAGCTGATTGTCCTTAAATCTTTCTATCCTGAATGTACGTCCCGTGCTATCGGTGCTTGAATAACTCCGGATATACACCTTTTCATTCTTTGAAATCCAGAAATGTATATTGTGATTCAGGGTTGATTTCAGGTTGGGTTTTATATATTGGACTTCAAAGGCATTTTTGTATGTATTGCTCCTGGGTATAACGTAATTATTGCCTATCCATAGCAATGAAGCTATTATTCCCGCTGCAATCATATAAGGAACCATGAGCCGGGAATAGCTCACTTTGGCACTCAGCATGCTGATGATTTCAGAATTTTTTGCCATCCGTGAAGTAAAAAATATAACAGCAAGATGGGCAAAGAGTGGCCACAACAAGGCGTTTATATAGGGAATAAAATGGAGGTAATATTGAATAAATATTTCCGGAAATGTAAGTTTTGAATTTACAAATTTGTCAATCCATTCGAAATAATTAATAGATACTGCGATCATGGTGATGAGCATCATTGTAAAGAAGAATGTGCTCAGATATGCTTTGATAATATACCAGTCCAGTATTTTCATTGGCAGTATTTTATAGTCTTTGGCTTACTGATTTCAACATGTCCTTTTTCCAACCCGTAAAAGTCCCTGACTCTATCTGCTTTCTGCTTTCATTGACCAGCCAAAGGAAAAAACTCAGATTCTGGAGTGTAGCTATCTGTCCTCCTAACAATTCTTCTACTTTAAACAAATGCCTAAGATAAGCCTTGGAATGAAGTCTGCTGGTCTGTGCGGTACTTTCCGAATCAATAGGGCTGAAATCGTCCTGCCATTTTGCATTTTTTATATTGATAATACCATTTTTAGTATAGATCATCCCGTGTCTGGCGTTTCTTGATGGCAATACACAATCGAACATATCAATACCTAATGCTATACTTTCGAGAATGTTTTCTGGGAGGCCAACTCCCATCAGGTATCGTGGTTTGTCAGTCGGTAATATATCGCATACAAGCTCTGTCATCGCATACATATCATCATGTGGCTCTCCGACAGACAGACCCCCTATTGCATTCACATCCTGATGCTGAGCTGCTATAAATTCTGCCGACTCCTTCCTTAGATCAGGAAAAGTACTACCCTGCACGATAGGAGAAAATATCTGCCTGTACCCATAATTAGGTTCAGTTTCGCCAATCCTACCAATGCACCTCTGCAACCAACGATGCGTCATTAGCATGGAATTTCGGGCATACTTGTACTCGCATGGATAATGTGTACACTCATCAAAAGCCATAATGATATCAGCACCTATTTGTCGCTGTATATCCATCACTGACTCCGGAGTGAAAAAATGCCTTGATCCGTCTATATGGGATTGAAATTTGACCCCTTCTTCGGTTATTTTACGCATCCCTTTTAGCGAATACACCTGATACCCTCCACTATCAGTCAGTATAGGTTTATGCCACTGCATAAAATTATGAAGTCCTCCTGCTTTCTGGAGAATTTCTGTACCAGGCCGAAGATAGAGGTGATAGGTATTGCCAAGTATGATCTGTGCATGGATGACTTCGTCCAGTTCATGCTGGTGTACACCTTTGACTGTGCCCTGAGTGCCCACAGGCATAAATATAGGTGTTTTGATCTCTCCGTGAGCTGTGCTGATAATTCCTGCTCTCGCCTTACTGCCGCTATCTCGGTATTCTATTTTAAATATCATATTAGTTGGCTCTGTATCTGGCCATATCCATTTTGATCAGGACGGCTATCATAATGGAAAACGCAATCAGAGACGAACCGCCCTTGCTAATAAAGGGAAGCGGAATACCGATCACCGGAAGTAGTCCCATCGTCATGCCAATATTGAACATAAAATGGAAAAAAAGAATGCCAGCTACGCCATAGGCATAATTTCTTATAAATTCAAGATTGGCTCTTTCGGCTATGATCACGCATCGTGTCAGCAATATGGTAAACAAAATTACCACCCCTACAATGCCAATAAATCCCTGCTCTTCACCTATTGATGTAAAAATAAAATCTGTTGACTGCTCGGGCACATAATCCAGCTTTGTCATTTCTCCCTGTAGGAATCCCTTTCCCTGAAGGCCACCGGATCCTATGGCCATTTTTGACTGAAGGATGTTATATAGCGAGCCTCTTGGGTCACATTTTTCAGGCCGGAGCCAGACATTAATACGCTCTTGCTGATGTGGCTGCAGGAAATTTTCAAAAACATAACTCGCCGCATACCCAAATGATGCTGCAAAAATAATTAATGGCACAATCAAGCTTACTATTTTTACATTTCTCTTTCTGAACTCCAGAATCATAAACAGCACAAAGGCACTGGCAGGGGGTATGAGCACATACATTTTCTCATGCTGATACAACAAAAACAAGATAGTCAGGAAGACAGCTCCGGTGATAATCGATGCTTTCCTGAATTTTTCAAGATCAAGTATGAAGACAGCTGCCCCTAGAAACAGTAAAAAAATCATGACCATAAACGGTCCATATATTAATGATAGTATGAATATGGCTGCCCCCCCTATGCCTGATATGATCACCCAGGGCGTCATGCCTCTCCGGTACAGCAGAATAAAAAAAGAAGTATATACTATGGCCGAGCCAAAATCAGGCTGAAGAAGTATCAATAAAGCCGGTGCCAGAAACAGCGCTATGGAAAGTAATATTACTTTGAAGTCCATGATGGTTGTCTTAAAAAAGCTCAGGTAGCTCGCTACCGCAATGGTTGTTCCGAATTTTGCCCATTCGGCGGGCTGAAAGGAGAAAAATCCAAAAGAAAACCACGCTTTTGCCCCATTGATTTCCTTTCCAAGAAACAGGACTAGGACCAATAATAACATCAAAAATCCATATATGGGAAAAGCAAGCGCATTCCAGAACTTCCAGTCGATGGTGAGTGCACTGATGAAAACAAAAACGGATAGTACTACCCAAGTCGTTTGGGCTCCGATTGGTGTCTTAATGTCCAGAAAAGCATATGGATTCTGTTCGTCATACAGGGTCGAAAATACCATAAACCAACCTATAACCAACAGGCTGAAGAATACTGAAAGTGTGATCCAGTCGTATGTTTTTGATTTCGAAAGGGCTCTTTGTGCCATCGGGTGATTAGTTGCTAACCAGTGCTTTTTTACTTACATTATCATAAACAGGGGTGGCAGAAGGAAATGTTCTTTTCACTTCCAGTAAAAAAGGCATAAGTTTATTTTTATTTTCAAAGTAGCCTACTCGTACCTGATAGTATGGGGCAACGTGTTTCCAGTCTATATTCAGGCCGGGATACATCGCGCTGAAGGTTGATTTGGCATTTTCCATTTCACGTCTGTCATCTGTGGTTATAATTTGGATTCTCCACGCCTTGATGGTCTCGTTCGCTTTACCGTTCGCAACAAATTTTTCCATAAATCTATCTACTGAAGCAGACGTTTCTACATGGATATTCTTCTGACAGAATGCTCCCGTCAGAGCAAATATGAAAAATGTAAACGTAAATAAAAATCGGCTCAATACAATTAGCATGTTTAGGATGATGATTTTAATTTCGGGTATTTTGTATTTCAACCTGCCTGCCAAAGAATTTGTTCGGCAAGCAGGTGACTTGCAAACGAATTATTAATATGTTGTTAGAGTATGTTTAAATCACTTCTATCATTGTAACGCACAAAAGTAATAAAAATTACGATACATCACAGAAGATAGTTTACCTGTAACAGGAATTTAACCTTATAATAAATAAGGATAGCTAACCAATAAAACTAAAGATATTTAAATTTATAATTTCATGCATTGATTACTAAGATTTCTGATCAATAGAGTAGATTTCATTTACCTACGTGCTATGATCTCAAAGTGGACCTCATCTTTGTTGCCCCACTGATCTGTCACAGTGAGTGTATGAGGTCCCGGAAGCAGATTCAACATACAATCATGCGGTGACTTACCAGTCATTATCCTGAAATCATTGTCAATAAACCAAAATAGATTGGCCTCCCGGTTTCGGTGATAGGCTTTGGCAATCAATTCATTCTGTTTATCCGCATTTTCTTTTGGAAGAAATATTTTCATGCCCTGTTGCGGGTAAATAATCCGACAAGCTGTCCCCGAAGGCATACATGCGGCATCGTGCTCCGGAACAATTCTGTATTCTCCGTGTGCCTGTCTGTAATAATATTCCATATACGATGGCAGAACAAAAAATGTATCCTTTTGGACAAGTTGCTCCTTGCATTCCGGTGAAATGCTGAGACCGTTTTTGTTAAGCCATACTTCCTGATGGTAGGTACACTGCTGATATTTATAGGATGTTTTGTCGGTCGTGAATTTCTTTTTTATTTTGCAAAGCGGACCTGCCATCTTACCGCTCTCGGCACACAATGTTATGGTCTCTTGCTTCGAATATGCCGGCGGATGAGCAAACCATTGATTTTCGGGTAGTGAATTAAATATTTTAAACATAACGGGGGCTGCTTTGGATAGTCCGGTCAGGTCAAATCTGCCTTCGCCACCCTCATTTCCGATCCATACCCCGACCATATATCTGCCATTAAATCCCATTGCCCAGGCGTCTTTATGCCCGTAGCTGGTTCCCGTTTTCCATGCTATTTTATAATCCGTCCCATATAGTTGCCACGATTTTTCTTCACGAGGACGGGTAAGATCAGACATCGCTTTGGCTACGTGATCCATGGTGGCTGGTGAAAAGGCAAACTTGTTTTTTAAAGTGACTTCCGGCTTTTCCAAAAGAATCTGTACAGGTTTGAAAGGATCAGATATACCGGCATAATTTTGAGCAAGACCTTTATAAATCCGGCTTAAATCCCACAAAGATGATTCGCCGCCACCAAGGATGATACTCAATCCATAATAGTCGGCTCCTTTATCCAGATATGCGATACCCAAAGTCCTGATTATATCATAAAATCCTTGTAATCCTACCGTATTGAGTACCCTGACAGCAGGTACATTCAGTGATTGTATAAGCATCTCTTCAAAAGGGACAGCGCCGCGATACTTTTTATCAAAATTCTCTGGTTGAAAATCACCTATTGATGTCGGTATGTCTGCGATCATTTCATTAGGCAGAAATTGAGCCATCTCCAGTGCATATGCATAAAGCAATGGCTTCAAGAGACTCCCGTAACTGCGTGGAGATTGTGCCACATCAACATATGAAAATGAAGACGAAAGGTCCGGCGCATTGCCATGATAGGCAAGCACTTTATTTTTTTGGATGTCAATCACGACAACTGCCATATTTCTGATGTCATCCGGTCGCAAAAACGCAGACTCTCGCTCCAGCAGCTCATATGTCCTTAACTGCATACCGGAAGGAAGGGTTGTCCTGAAAATATATTTATCCGGATATTTACTTTTAAGATATGAAAGCAAATGATACGCATATTGAGGCAAAGTCTTAGTTTCGCCCGGCAAATCTTCACCCAGATACAATTCAAGTTCGGAATGGTCAAAATATCCTTTTCTATTCAACTTTCGTAAAAGGAAATCTCTCTTTTGCCTGAGGACATGGCGGTTTTTTGTGAGATTGGCATATGATGGCCCATTGGGCATGACAGCCAGTAAGGCATATTCCGCCCAGGATAGTTTTTCGACCGACCTGCCGAAATATCGCAGTGAAGCAGCCTTTATTCCAATCGTGTTTCCTCCGAAAGGAGCAATTTCACACCATTCGCGGAGGATCGTTTTATCACTGGTGATCAGACTGTACTTGATAGCACTTAATGTTTCGTATATTTTGTTGCGCACATTTCTTCGGGCATTTCTGTTTTTCATACGCATGACCTGCATAGGTATCGTACTTGCACCACGAAGAGTTTTACCTGATTTCACATTTGCAGCAAGTGCTTTGATGATGGCAACAGGATTTATTCCAGGATGAAATGCAAAATATTCATCTTCATATATTATGATACACTTTTTCAGGTTTTCGGGTATGTCCTCATCCATCGGAAAACACCATTGTTGTTCAGATGAAGTGGTTGCCGAAAGCAACACATTATCCGAACTATACAGTACCCTGCTGTAAGATGGTTTATAATGCGGAAGAGGTGCGACGACCCAAGCTAATATCAACACGAATATTGCTATAATTATACTCCTGCCAATATTACTTTTATTGATGTACAATAGGAAAAAATTTCAGACTTCAAAAGTAAGAAAAAAGGGATGATTTTATGAGTTACTGATCAAGGATTGATTCGTTATATATTTTTTGCTCTGAATAGGTTTTATTAAAAAATTGCTAGTTGCTTATTTTGCCTACCCATTTCTATGGCAAATTTAAAAAATCAAACAGATTAATTTTGCTTGAAAAAAACCACAAAAAAAAGTGAAAAATGGTTTACTTCGTTTTATGCTCATCAAACCAACCGATGATATAGGCTACTTTTCTCAGCAGGTTGCTCGGATGGGAAGTCATCTCATGGCCTTCCCCAACGATGCGTACCATAGCCGCTTCAACTCCTCTGAGTTTCAGTGCCTGATAATACTGTTCGCTTTCGCTGATGGGGGTACGATGGTCAAGATCCCCGGTGAGCAGAAGTGTTGGCGTCTTTACATTTCCTACCAGAGAGATAGGCGAGCGATTTAAGTATTGCATCGGATCTTCCCATGGCATCTTGCTAAACCAGTATTTGCTGAAAAACGGATATTGATCAGCCGTCAGGGTATGTGTGTACCAGTTTATGACGGGTTTTGCTACTACTGCGGCGGTAAATCTGTTTGTTTTTCCTATACTCCATGCTGTGAGTACGCCACCGCCACTGCCACCGGTGATATACAGGCGGCTCACATCGGTATATCCTTTGGCGATGACAAAGTCAACACAATCCATCAGATCATTGTAATCTTCGCTCGGATAATTATGATTGATATAAGCCGAAAAATCTGCTCCATAACTCGTACTTCCACGTGGATTGGTATAAACAATGACGTAGCCCTGTGATGCCATCAGCTGAAGCTCCGGACTGAAACCCGGCCCGTAAGCAGCATATGGTCCGCCGTGAATCTCAAGAATTAACGGATATTTTTTTGACGAATCAAAATCAGGAGGCGTAAGTATCCATCCCTGGGTTTTAAAATTATCCACACTGGATTTGGCCCAAAATTCTTCGACTTTTCCCATTTTTTTAGCCAATAATAATTGCTTATTCAAGTGGGTAATCTGCATTTCAGGCACCGGATTACGGAATTGTCCTGTCACCAATTCTGCCGGTGACTGACCTGAAGTTTTTGAATACACATACCTTCCGGTTTTGGAGACTGAAAAATATCCTCCGCTATAAGGTCTGCCTGTATTGGCACCACCCAAACCTTCAGCCATATTGGTGATAGCCCCATCCATATTTATATTGGCCAGCTTACTCACTCCGTATTCATCATAAATAAAAAATATGGACTTGCAGTCATCATGCCATTTTAAATTTCCCGGATCTCTGTCGAGACCTGAAGTCAATATTTTTGCCCCTTGTCCACTTCTGTCCGTGACATATATTTCAGGCTGCTGGTAGCCCAGAAACTTATCTTCAAATCCTGTGTAAGCTAGCCACTTTCCGTCCGGCGAGATACAAACACTATTATAGGGTCCTCTTTTTTCTGTGATCTGCTTTATGGTTCCGGAAGTCACATCCATTTCATATATTCTTTCATTATTGATATCAATGTCTTTTGACGGAGTAAAATCGGATGTGAACAGGATAGATTTTCCATCAGGCGTCCATTGAGCCTGGTCATGATCTGCTTTTTTCGTCGTCAGTTGTCGGGGTGCTCCACCTTCAGCCTGGATGACAAAAAGGTGTGTATATGACTCCCTTGCTTCAACAGGTGTTCCATCGCGTTTGTAGCTGACATGTCGGATGACTTTAGCAGAAGTAGCCCATGTTGCACCTTCCGGAGGTGAAGGGACCTTGCCTATGACAGGTAGTGGTTCGTCGATCGATCTTGAAAACAAGATCATGGTTCCGTCCGGAGACCATTTTAGATTGAAAGGGGCTGAACTCAGATTGGTGACTGATGTGGTCTTACCGGAGTCCATCCACCGTACGAAAAGCTGAGATTTGCCTTCTTCACTGGAAGTATAGGCGATACGTTTTCCATCGGGTGACCACTGGACGGAAGAATAATTATTTTTTCCTGATGTCAGCGGTTCGTGTTTACTGCCGTCGGGTTTGATATACCATAAATTGGAATATCGCTTGTCAGTCATGATGTCATACTGTATCCGGGTATAAACGATATGCTCTCCGTCCGGCGATATGGAAGCACCATCGGCAAACTGAAGATCATACACATCATGGTAGCTGAAAAAATCTGACTGCGCATACCCGTTAAAGGTTAACAAACAGAAGTATGAAATCAGAACAAGTAAAAAACGATTCATGATTGTTGATTTAATTTTTTTCAAAGGTAAGTGTTTGATTTTAAAATTTACAAAATATCATTAGGGATACAGGAATGACGAAATACGATTTACAAATAAAAGCCAATATGCTAACATATCAATATGCTAATACGCTAATTTATGAAATACCAACTTCTAACGTACTTAGATTCTAGTAACAAATGCAACTTTTGGAGATGATATGGTAAAAAAAAGTTGAAATGAATAATACATTTTACCCTCATTCAGTTTCTTCAAAAAACTTTATTTCGGTTTCATAAGCAGCCTTTTCTATATCTTCCTTATCAACCCAATATCTAGAGGTGATCATCTCATAGTTGTTTTCCCCTTTATGACTGAACAGCCAGATAATTTTAGATGCATCCCCAAATTCTACATTGCCATCTATTTGGTCGGCATATAATCTCAAAATAATGCTCCGGTCACTTAGCCCCGCAGCTAATGCTTTGGTCAATACTTCCTTGTTCACTTCTGTTTCGTCTTCTATTTCAGCCTTCAATTCCAATTCAATGATGGATGCTTCCGTATTGGGGAATGTACCGTTATAAGCTTTAAACAAAAGCTGATTGATATTAAACAGATCGTAGTGAAATGCGGGATCCCGATATTGTTCGGCTATCTTATCTTCTATCATTTCGTGGCTTATGGATTGGATTTGACCTTCGGTCAGCTGATCTCCCAGCTTATACGTCAATAATATCTCAGCTGCTTCATTCGGTTCAAAATCTGAAATGGCCATAAAAAGATATTCTCTTAAGTTTTCGGGTTTTATTTTATCAGCGTCGGGGAAATCCACTTTC
>OCTV010001047.1_pt1 | contig 10256 bp, 8 predicted proteins | sample 1539101 | NCBI WGS metagenome assembly OCTV01 (sample SAMEA3991422, study PRJEB22521) | metagenome | biome: anthropogenic terrestrial biome; feature: sewage plant; material: sludge | place: Sweden | collected 2012-09-26 | reverse complement strand
CGTTGGGCGCCGCCAGCGCGACGAAGCCGCCTTGCGCTGCGGCAATGCTACCTTCATTGACGACGGCGGCTCGGGGATTGCCGGCAATGGCAAAGTTCATCCGGCCGGCCATGAAATCGGCATTGGCAATGTCGGCTGTGGAGGCCATCAAGCTGCCGACGTTGATGGACGCCGTCCTGCCGAAGACGATGCCGTTCGGATTGACCAGATAGACTTGGCCGTTGGCGTTTAACTGACCGAAGATCTGCGACGGCGAGGCGTCATGGATACGGTTCAAAGCGGCGGCGCTGCCGCCGGGCTGGACGAACTTGACGGCTTCGCCGGCAGCGATGTTGAAGCTCGCCCAGTCGATGACGGCGCGGTTGCTGTTCTGGCGAATCAAGGTTGCAGATGGCGTGCTAGTAATTTCCGCGCTGCCTGCCGCAACCACGCCCCCCTTGGGAGCCGCAATGCCCGGCTGGCACATGGACGAAGCTATGGCTCCGCCAATGAATGCGCGAGCAATGGTTATCGCAAGCTTCGTTTGCCTCGGGTACCTGCCCAATATACGATTGGCTGTTTGCAATTTCATCGTGCATCTCCTTTTACTCGCGCTCCAGACTCGACTTGCGACCCCGGCCTATGTGAGTCTTAATGCTTGGCAATCATGCACAACCGATTCTTCCAGCAGTGGGTTGCCGGTTGTGGGCCGCGGAGCGCAAATTCAATTCACTATCGCTAAACATTGCGTTCTTTCAATAGATCATGCTGTTCAGTAGGCGAACATGAGGCCGGCGAACATCCGCGGATTACGATTGCCCAGGATTTCGACGTCGCGCACTAGGGGTTTGTCGAGCTCGACATAGCCGCTGAAACTATGATCGGGACCGACACGGAGGCCGATGCCGGTCGACGATGCGAGAATTCGGGTGCTGCCTCCCCCGAGATCGTTGTTCCACACCTGGCCATGGTCATAGAACGCATAGGCAGTTAAATTGGTGAAGGACAGATGGAACGCCCAGCGCAATTCAAGTTTCGCGCCGAAGCCCTTGTCACCCAGGAGTTCGGATGCGTCAAAGCCACGCAGGAATTGTTCGCCACCGAGGCCAAGTTGCTCCAGGGGTACCAGCCGGTCGCGAGAATACTGCCCGGTGAATGCACCAAGTACAGACCAGCCTGCGCCAAGCGTCTGCAGGCGCGCCAAGTAGATTGTGAACTTGGTGAAATCGATTTTGCTGTCTTGGCGCGTGAGGAGCGGGGAATCGACCGGCGATGCCCCCATGCCACTGATGCCGCGGGATATTTCAGCGTCAGCAAGATTGATTCCGCTCCAGTCATCGATACCGCTCCAGGTTACCCCAGCCCGCAGTGGTCTGACCTTGTCCTCGTGCAACCGCAAGCCTAGCGCTTCGCTTTTGGCATTTTCGACCGACCAATTGACGCGGACGATCACATCGCCTTCACGGCTGCGACGGATCGGGTAACTTAGCCCGAAGGTGGTGGTGGACGACCTCAAAACCAAGTCAGGCAACCCAGAATCGTCTTTCGGGCGCGCGCGACTCGCCGAATAGGAGACGGCTGCCTTGAGTCCGTCTGTCCCGACAGGCGCATCGCCTGTGTACGACCAGGCCGCAAGCCTTCCATCGTAGGTGCCCAGCAGAGCCAAGGCGTTGCGTTCACGCAGACCAAGCTGGCCGTTTTCAGCAACCGACAGGTCGTAGCGGGCTGGGCCGAGCAATTTGGTTCCGTGATTGTCCGTCGACACTGACGCGGAAAGCCGACTGCGGCTCACGATCACAACGAGGTTTGTTGCGCCGGCATTGGCAGAACGCCTGAGGTAGGCGCGCGCGCTGGTTCCAGGTTCGTCGTTCAACAGCAATAGAGCTCGTTCCAGCGTTGCGAGTTTCAGTGGGCGTTCAGCCGTTACCGTCGCCTTGAGTTGGGCAGTGGACTTCGGCAAAGCGTTCCCATTCACATCCTGAGCATTGACTTCATCAATATAGCCCTCGACGACCGTCAGACGTACTTTGCCTTCGGAAATTTGCTGCACCGGCACTAATGCCAGCGAAAGAACATAGCCTTCGCGCTGATAAATGTCGGTGACTGCGCGCGCATAGAGATAGATGTCGGCGAGCGAAACTTCCTTGCCCACGTCTTTTTCCCAGACTTGCGCCAGACGGCTGGCGGAAATAGCGCTATTTCCGCTGACGACCACATCCCTAAGGACAAATTTGGTTGCCTCAGCATTGGCCGGTGGCTGCTGTGCTTCCGTCGCAGGCAATATGACTTCTGAAGGCTTGATTTCCGGCACTGGCTTGGGGGGCTCGACGTCCTTGCCGACGCGCCCCGGCTGCAAACTGCCAGGAATGCCCTGCGCTTGCGCAACAGCTGGAGTGACCGCCAGAACTGCCGCGATGAGCACTGCCCGACCTGCACAGCATATTAGCGTTTTCTGAATTGAGCTCATGTCATAGTCCTTAAGCATAATGCATTCTATGCACGAATGCCGTAATAACGCAATCAATCTCAATGACAGCCGGAAGAGAGTTGAGTCATGAATCAATGGGATGGGCCACCCCACTCGATTCCGTACTGTTATGCCAAAGTGGAAGGGCTGATCAACTTCGAAGCGAAGGAGCATCTCACCCATGAAGATAGCGACAATTGAAATCGACCTGGCGAAGAACGTGTTTCAGGTCCACGGTGTAGATGAGCGTGGCCATGTTGTGCTGCGCAAACAGATCAGGCGTGACCAGCTGCTCGCGTTCATGGTCAATTTGCCCCCTTGCGTGGTTGGTATCGAGGCTTGTGGCAGCGTGCATGACTGGGCCCGCAAGTTTCAGGATTACGGACATACGGTCAGGCTTATGTCGCCGCAGTTCGTGAAGCCCTACGTGAAGAGCAACACGAATGACGCTGCGGATGCCGAGGCAATCTGCGAAGCCGTCACTCGGCCGAACATGCGATTTGTGCCGATTCAAAGTGTTGAGCAGCAAGCGGTACTCTCAATGTACCGGGTTCGACAGGGCTTCGTCGTGGCGCGAACAGCACAGGCGAACCAGTACAGTCTGGGCGCTGCTCGCCCATGGCCGCGAATTTCGGGCCAATTACCGGTTTACGTGTCTGATGTTGTTCGGGCTATACCTATGCCGAAGTTGTCTCCCATCCACGGTATGTCAGAAGCGGACGGCACTTCCAACAGTTCGCTGAAGGGTGGAGCTGAAAGGTTGCGGTCAACACGAAAAAAGGACGAAAAATGGAATGGCAACGAGGTCGACAAGCACGTGGCCCGGAGACGAGCGGTTGCGACCTCTGCAACAAGATGTGCAGGACGTACTACATGGATCGTCACTTTAGCGACCCTTTGTGGCAACATAGATGGCGATACGAATTGCATAATCTCATCGAAGCCATGGCGTTACGCTAACGCTCAAACTTGAGGCAAGTGTTGGCGAGCTGCAATGCGCCTGATTCAAAGTGCGCAATAAAATGTGTCGGTTGCGCTTCGGGCATGGGTATTGTGGTTGCCGGTAAGGGTAATGTGAACCAAGGTCTCGCACGTCAAATGCGCGTTCGGCCAACGAGTGGTTTTCAGCGGCCGCAACAGGGTCGCGTCGTGCCGCTCTAAATATTCTGACGAGGCTTCAATGCCAAATTACCGCATCCCAGGGACGATTTGCAGCACGCAACAACTGTGGTCAATTGAAGACGGTACGCTCGCCCGGGCGTTGATGCCGCCTGCCAGTTCGGTGTGCGCCGGATCGCCGCTTTTTCCGACCAAGGCGCTTCTCGATGCCTCACCCAGTAACAGGGTGCCGGATCTGAGCTTTCTGTTCCGGCAATGCCTCAGCCCCACAATTGGGTTGAGCGACACTGACTTTGCGACGGCGGCAGCATCGCTGGGGGTTGAGGTTGCAGTGATCAAGGCGGTGGCCGAGGTTGAATCGTCTGGCGCCGGGTTTGATGAATCGGGCCGGCCGCGCATCCTGTTCGAACGCCACTACTTCCACCGACTAACCGGTGGGAAATACGATGCCAGGCATGCCGACATCTCCAATAAGTCCAGTGGCGGGTATGGGAAGTTCTCGGCCCAGTATGCCAAGTTGGAACAGGCGTACGCGCTTGATCGGGATGCGGCACTGCGCTCAGCGTCGTGGGGGCGCTTCCAGATCATGGGGAATAACTTCCGGGATGCGGGCTACACGTCGGCAGCCGATTTCGTTCTTGCGATGACGAAATCCGAATCAGCGCATCTAGGTGCGTTCGTGAGCTTCGTTGGTAACAGCAGGAAGATGCGCAACGCCTTGGTAAAGAAAGACTGGGCAGCGTTTGCAGCGACATACAATGGCCCAGCGTACGAGAAGAACAGGTATGACGCGAAGCTCAAGGAGGCATACGATCGATTCGTTGCGGCACAAGCCGCAGGCGCTGGGAGGAAACCTTGAGCCGCGCACTCTTGCTGATGGTTGTGCTGAGCCTGTCGGCACCCTGCGTACTTGCCCATTCGCCGGTTGCGCCAGGACCGTGTGCGGCCTCCGAGACGGCCTACTTTGCCTGCTTGACGGCCCGCGGGAAGTGGGTCGGCCTTTGTGGCAATCCGCCCCGAAGCTTGCAATACCGCTTCGGGAAAGTGGGCGAACCCGAATTCCGTTATCCGGAAGATCCGGCCGAGGGATTGGGCGGATTTACGTTCGCGCATTACTGGCGTTACCAGACCGATCGGTTGGAAATTGGGTTCCGCAATCAGGGGGCCGACTACTCGATTTTCGACTACACAGAGGGGCGCCGGCGTCAGGCGGGGGTGCGTGTCACCACTGCAGATGGGAAGGAGCGCACTTTCTCATGTAAAGGCAAAATCGTAAGCCGCCTTGCCGAGCTCACGGGTTTCTTGCGATGCGACCCGGACAACGCGCTGAATGGTGGTCAGTGTCCTTGAAGCCATGGCAATTGGGTCTCCGGTTAGCTTCTATTGAAGTGAAGCCGATTGAGGAATCGAAATACCAAGCACGAGAACTGCAATAGGGAATACAGTCCGAAAAATGCTAGCGACCCGTCATCAACCAATTCCAGCCGTCATTCAACAGCACGCCGAGGAATCTGCCGTGCTGCGCAATATTCGCTCCGTGCTATTGAGTGCCCCCCACGTTCAACTCCATCGCCTCCGTCGCCTCGATGATCGAATCGCCGCGCATCTTGACGGGCTCGCAGTTGCCGGTAATTACGGATCGAAGCTATTGATGTCCGCACTGGAAATGCCGGGCCCCGGCGAGGTGTTTGCTGCGGCAGTGGGGGCGATATTAGACAAGGATCTACAGTTGCTTGAACGACTGTTTGCTGTAGCGGAGGCAGTTCCAGAGGCACAGGCGGGCCTGAGTTCTGCCTTTGGCTGGGTATCCTCGCAGCATCTTCAGGGTACGGTCAGCCAGTTGCTTTCATCGCCGTCACCGTTTCGCCGTCGGATCGGCATTACGGCTTGCGCCATGCACCGGGTTGACCCTGGCGCTGCACTCGATGCGGCCGTCAAGGACCTGGATCCCGCGATGCGAGCCCGAGCGCTGCGAACATTGGGTGAATTGGGTCGGCGCGATACGTTGGCGGCAGTGCGCATCGCCCTGGAAGACGAAGATGAGGGCTGCCGCATCTGGGCCGCCTGGTCGGCGGTTTTGCTGGGGGATCGTGGTGCAGCACTGGAAAGGCTGACTACCGTCAGTCAGGTGCCCGGGCCTTTGCGCGAACGGGCGATGCGTCCTGCGCTGCGCGCGATGGATTTGCCGCGCGCCCACGAGCTCCTCAAGGTCTTCGCCCGTGATGCCAAGAACCTCCGCACTCTGATCCAGGGTACTGGCATCGCCGGCGATCCTACCTACGTGCCCTGGCTCATCAAGCACATGGAAGATCTCAAGCTGGCGCGCCTGGCCGGCGAATCCTTTACCTTCATCACCGGACTCGATCTCGCTTACCTCGACCTTGAGCGCAAGCCGCCCGAGGACGTGGAGTTCGGCCCGAACGACGATCCGGACGATGACGACGTGGCGATGGATGAGGACGACAGCCTGCCCTGGCCCGATGTGCCGAAAATTACTGCCTGGTGGGCGGCCAATTCCTTGCGCTTCCAGTCGGGAGTCCGATACTTCATGGGCGAGCCGGTCAGCCGCGAGCATTGCCTTAGCGTACTCAAGGGAGGCTGCCAGCGCCAACGCATTGCCGCCGCACAGTACCTGTGCCTGCTACAACCTGGTACGCCGCTCTTCAACACCAGCGCGCCGGCTTGGCGGCAGCAGCGCTGGCTCGCAAAGATGGCCTGATCTGGTGGACACGCGATACATATTTGCTGTCCTGGCTGGCGTATTTCTTATCCTGGCTGCGCAGGAACTGCTTCGTACGGGAAGGCTGACGCCGGCAGGCAAGACATGGAGTATGGTCGGGGTGATCTTCGCCGGCGTCGCGCTGTGGCTGTGGATTTCCGTGATGCCAAGTTAACTATTGATCAGTTGATCGCCGGCAATATTGAGGGGTCGAATGCCTCCTTGCGACGAGTCGGCGGGCAACGAACTAGGGGAGGTGGCCAATGTTGCTTCCCAACGCCAGTTTGACCACCGCGACGATCCTACTCTTGATCCTCGACGCATAGATCTGGATCTGGCACGACGCATTCCAACTGACTTGGAGCAACCTTGCCACCCAGCGAGCGTGTTCGCCGCGCCGATTCCACTGCAGCGATCTGCTGGCCTTTGGGCAATAGCAGCCACATTCGCCCGTTCTTCTTCATGCGGCTGGCTCGGGTTCGAGCCGACTCACCAAAACCCCAGAAATAGTCGGCGCGCACGGCTCCGCGGATCGCCCCCCCGGTATCCTGCGCAAACATCAGCCGGTTCAATCCGCCGCTCTTGCTTGACTCAGTTGCAGCGAGGAAGACCGGGAATCCGAGAGGAGTTGTACGGGGATCGACCGCCACCGAACGTCCAGCGGTCAGCGGGACGCCCAGCGCTCCAATGGGGCCGTCTGGTGTGTCGGGAATTTCCTGGAAGAATACGTAACTGGGATCGCTGCTGATCGCGGCCGGCCAGATTTGTCCCGCTGTGCTTCCAGTGGCGGGACGTACAGTTACCGGCTCGGAGGCGGGACGAAGCGATGCTGATGGTTTTGCGGCCGGCGCTTTCTTGGGAGCCTTACCGACGGCCTGGCCCGCCTTCCCTTCCAGTAAGGCGGCAATGACGGCGTCGACCTCAGGAGAACGATCCTGCTGTTTGGCGACCCCGTTTGTTGTATGTACAGACGGAGAAGCGGAGGCAGTGCTGCTTAGTTTGAAACCGCGGGTCAGGATTGGAGCGTCCTGCGAACTAGTCTCGTCGTCATCGATAACGATTTCACCTCCGATGCCGCGCGTACGGACACTCTTCGTCTTGCCACTGGAGGCAGTTACCGTTGGCGTAAACGGGTGACCGTTTTGTTCCCGATATGCGACCCGGAGAAGCTTTCCATCATCCAGACGAATCTTGCCCGATCCTTGAATCTGCATGGAATACAGCGCTGTGGGATTATCAGTCCAAGCCAGCACTCGGGCCGATGCGAGCCCACGGCGCTCAATTTCGGCGCGCGTGTAATAGGGAACGATGCGCTTGCCGTCCAGGCGCAGCCGAAGCTTCTTGTCGCGGATGTCAGGCTGGAAGTTGTCTATGTCCAGAGTGAGTAAGCCACCGCTGCCAGGGACTGCGTCTAGCACAGGGATAACATTGCGTCCGTCGATCCGGGCGGCTACCAGATTTCCCCGGCGCATGGGCGGCAATTTACGCATGTCGAGATAGAGCAAGTCATCGGGCAAGCCATATACCGGATAGATGTTGGGGTTGGCGTAAGTGCGGCTGCCAGAAAGAAGCGGCTCGTAGTAGCCGGTTATCACACCTGCGGCAGTTTGGTCGGTATTGCGAATCTGGTAGAGGAAGAATTCGTCTTCAAAGAATCGGTGTACGGATTCTTTAGACGAATTCAACCCGATTGCGCGAGCGCACGGTCCCGCCCAAGCCGATTTCGTGCGCAAGGCAGCACAACTGCGCTGGAAGGCCTTCCAGGCGTCGCCCAAGTCATCTTCATCCCAACCCGGAAGGCGTGTCCATTTGGCTGGTTCGAAGTGCGCATAGCGAGTGCTAAATGCTACCGCAGTCCGAGATGCCGGGGATGAAGGCGGTGTTTCGGGAACTTCAAACGAAGGCGGAGCAGCAATTTGCGACGCTGAGTTACCGGCCTCCTTTTGCGGCGACTGCGTACATGCGCCAGTCATCAAGGAAAAGACAATTATTGCGACCGCACCCGACGTGGGTCGTGACGTTACCTGGAGCGGATGTGGCTGGCGATTTGACGCATCAAGTTTCGCCGAGCTACTGAAGGCCAGCGAATCATTACTAGTGGCGCTTGGATTGTGTGCGCCGTTGCTTCTAGATACTGGCGAGGTCGCTCTCATAAATTTGGACAATGCGCTTACTCCCAATATGTTCCCGAAAAATGCAATCGGCACGACTTCAGTTAGAGCGGTGCCCGCAAGAATCGTTTTCCATTTTAGAAGAAAAGCTGAATTATGCAAAAGAAATACAAATTACTCCGATATAACCCGAATCAGCTATTATTTGGCGTAAAGCAAAATCCGTTTCCCGTCCACCAATCTGATGTCCCGTGTGAAGGCAGGGCTACAAACGGATTCTGCTTGATTCATAATTTGATCAACGTGGCATGCCGGGTCGTGATTTGCCGCGACTGTCGCCACGGGTGATGCGGTGAGGAGCGAACGATGATTGTCATTCGGGCTTTAACTAACAACGGTATTCCGTGTACGGAGCAGTTGTCTGCCGAGTTCGACGAGACCGGTGGCAGCATTGGGCGGGCGGCCAACAACCAATTTGTTCTGCCAGACAATGACCATCTGATTTCACGTATTCAGGCGACAATTGCGTTCCGTAACGGTGGCTATGTTCTGACTAGCCAAGGTGTGAATCCGGTTCACCTTAACAATCGCCCAATCGACAATGGAAACTCGGCAACACTTTCCGATGGTGACGAATTGCTGATTGGTGGATACACATTGAAGGTTGAAACCGGCTCAGCGGATAAATCCACAGCAGCAGCCGGTCAGCCTGTCGATGATCCGCTTGCCTTGTTTGGGAACGCTAGTGTGTTGAAGAGCGATCCATTCGGTGGATTGTTGTCGCCAGAGCCAGCCACGCCACCGCCCAGCTCCTCGCCAGCCTACGTGCAGCCGTCGAATTTGAGCGGGAAGGTCGTGCAATCTATTCCGAGTGCGCCGAAAGGCGAGAGCAGACTCATTCCTGAGGATTTCGATCCTTTCGCAGATCCATTTGCACAAAAGCCGCCGCCCGATTCAGCCGCCTTGGGCGGGCTACCAAGCGATTTCGACCTTCGTGAAGGCGCGCAGCAGAGCATTGATACTCTGTTCGGATTAAAGCCAACGAGCGGGCACAGCCCCTTCGCCGGCACGCCGTTGGAGGAATCTTCACATCGAAAGAATGAGCTTGTTGGTTCCAATCAGCTCCTGGATTTTGCTGGCTCGTCTTCGGCATCAGCGCATGGATCGATTCCTGATCAAGTGCATGAAATCAATGCAGCCTTCCAGTCGCCCCGAGCATTATTCGAAGGAGAACAGAAAGGAGAGCCGCGCGCCACGCAATCTAACGCAGACGGAGCGTTCTTCCTCTCTTGGGAAAGCGAGAATCGGTGCGGTGAGACAGAGGTATCGAGGACGATCATGCAGCCGGCCTGGGCTTCGGCACCACATACGACCGATCATCCTGATATGGCTTCCGGCAATGCATCCACCGTATTTGCAGTACCCCTGATTGCACCAGACGCAGCGGAACCGAAAGCTGACGCGCCAATCGATATCGAAATGACCGCAGCTGATGCTCCTGCAGGCCAAACGGGTATCGCCAATCAAGTGCCCACCAAAGACCTTAACTTGCGCGAAACGCAAGAAGTAGGTGAATCCGTTGTGGCGACAAGCGTGGGTGTTGAGGCAGCAAGATTGGCAACTGACCAAGCGCTATTGCGAAGCTTTATTGCTGGCTTAGGCACTCCCAACCTTGTGATTCCTCAGGGCATGACGCCGGAATTGATGGAACAGGTGGGGCATCTGCTCCGGGCGGCCACTCAGGGCACACTGGATTTGTTGCTGGCTCGTGCGATGACCAAGAGCGAAATGCGAGCGTCTGTAACCATCATTGCTGGTATTGATAACAACCCCCTCAAGTTTTCACCAAATGTTGATATTG
>OCTV010001046.1_pt1 | contig 10261 bp, 7 predicted proteins | sample 1539101 | NCBI WGS metagenome assembly OCTV01 (sample SAMEA3991422, study PRJEB22521) | metagenome | biome: anthropogenic terrestrial biome; feature: sewage plant; material: sludge | place: Sweden | collected 2012-09-26 | reverse complement strand
TTTAGCATAAATTACCAAATTTTATCACGATTGTTGCGTTCAACCATCACTTCCATTTTTAGCATTATCAATTAAAAAATTATGTTCAAGAATTTTTCAATTTGTAGAAACGTATTTTATCTTTAAACTAAAATCCCTTTTAGTGTTAACCAACTCATAAATCCTATCTGCAATTTTGTGACTTACTATTGTTGATTGTGAAAAATCTTTGATTGGTATTTGCTGGATACCGTATAAAGATGTTTGGGTTACTGTATCAACCATATCAAACTTTATAACAGAGATATTGCCTTGCTGAATCAATTGATTTTCAATAATATAGCGAATATTTTTAGTACCCACATTTTGTTCTACTGCATCGAATCCACCTAATGAGTTTAAATCATTGATAATAATTTTTCTCATTTTTGGGTCAAAAAACGGTTTAATACCAATGGTAATCTTTTCACTTGGTTTATCATTTAAGTGTGATAAACCGTGATTTTTAGTGATGGTTTTTGGTTCAATCGCTAAAACATTTAAACTGATGAATGGGAGTAAAATAGTTACAAATACTGTTTTAATGTTTAACATTCAACTCATCCCACAATTTTTCTAGGCGTTTATCCGAAACAGGCACACGGGTCTTCATCGGCTGGGCAAACAGCTGAATCCGAAACTCCTCAACCAACCAACGATACGGCATAATTGTCTCATCATTACCCTTAACAGATAGCCTCTCCATGTGCTTATCGAGCTGATACACGGCATCAAGATCGGCATCCAAATTGTGCTCAAGCCTATCAAGACGCACCAACAACGCCTGCAAATAACGCGGATATTGCTGCCAATCTTGATAACTCATGCGGTACACAAAGTCCGATAAACTCAAATCATCGAGCTGGTCTTCGATATCCTCGATACTTTCTTCAAAAATATCACGATCAAGTAACAGCAGTTTTTGGCGAACCTGCTGCCACTGCTCATACACCGATTTTAGCTGGGCTAGTACACTTTGCCCAACGCTCAAGAAATTGGCAAGCACCACGGCTTTGGCTTGGTTAAATTCATCTAACGTCAAAGGCAACTGATTGATGGCAATCACCAACTCTTTATCATGAATCCCTGCCGTGAATTTTTCATGGTCAAACTCTGCAACAAATTTTTCAAAAGTGGCATCAAGCGTGGCATGAATCAGCAAATCTTTGAGTCTATCAAGCTCACCAAGCGGCGCAAAGGCAAGTTTAAAGTTTTTATCAATTTGGCTGGTAAGCTGTCGGGCTTTTGCGCCTAATTCATTGCCGATTAAAGCAAGCAAGCCTTGACGGTGTTTGTTGAGTGCCACACTGACATCGGTAAATTGCTGAATAGACACAGCCTTTTTATCGCTATAGCTTGGCTGTCCATCGGCAACCAGTACCGAAAACTGCTTGATCATCACGCCTGCACTGTGGCGGTTTTGCATAAAGTTAAAATGCTCGGGGAACTCGCTATGTACGCCTTTACCACTGGCGACGGCTTGGCTTGTGGTGACTTGATGACGCAGTTTTAATGCGTCAATATCTCGCCCTTTTTCAATCAGGCGGTTTTTGTCATCGACCAGCGCAATTTGTGGCTGCAAATAGGTTTCAACCTCGCTTGGGTTAAAGTCTTTTGGCTCTACAAATTGATTGTTTGCCCCACGTACGCCGCGCTGGTTTAAGGCTTGGCACAGTTGCCTTAGCAGTCCGCCATGGTGGTTTTTTTCAAGCGTGTCAAAAATTTGTTTGGCGGTATCGGGCACGGGCACGATTTGACGGCGAATATCTTTTGGCAACGTCTTTAATAGCTGCAAAACCAGCTGATAGCGCCACCCTGCAATACCCCACAGTAATTCAACCGCATCAACCTGTGGTAAGGCAACGAGCGGGACTTTAATGGTCACGCCATCATCGTCGCTGGTCGGGTCAAAAATATACGACAGGGGTAGTTTTAAATTACCCAGTTGCCACGTTTCTGGGAAAGCTTGGGTAGCGGGTGCTTGTTCGTTGAGCACATCTTTATCACTAAAAAATAAAAACTGTGGCTCCGTTTTTTCTACCTCTTTTCGCCAATCTTCAAATACTTTGCGACTAGCGATATGCTCAGGCACTCGCTTGGCATAAAAGTCGTATAATTGCTCTTCATCAACCAGCAAGTCTCGACGTCGCAGCTTATCTTCAATCAAAGAGACATCAGCGACTTTATCTATATTATGCTGCAAAAATGGCGGCAACTTGCCCTTTTTACCATCCCCTGTGGACGGGGCATTCAGATTGCCCAAGACCAAGGCATCTCGCAAAAAGATTTCTCGAGACTCGCTAAGGTTGACCCGCTCATAATTCATCAGTTGTTTATGTACCACAATCAGACCAAACAGGCTGATTTGGGCGTATGCCTTGACGTGCCCCGTTTTGGCTGACCAATGCGGCTCAAAATAATGGTATTTGAGCAAATCCCCTGCCATCGCCAAGATCCACTCTGGCTCGATTTTGGCAGCGGTACGCATAAACACCTGCGAGGTCTCAACCACCTCAAACGCTATCACCCATAGCGGATTTTGCTTAAACAAGGTACTGGCAGGAAAAATCTTGGCTTTGTGCTGACGCGCGGTGACATACTCGCCGCGTTTGGCTTTAATTAGCTTGCCGCTTTTATCGACGTCATTGACTTTTTGGGCAATGAACGACAACAGACCCGTGAGCAATGCTCGGTGAATAGGCACATAACTGGCAGGCTCTTGGTTGATTGTTAATTTTAAGCCATCCACCATTTGCAACAACTGGCTATGAGTTTGTTGCCATTCACGTAAACGCGGCGAGCTTAAAAAATGTTTTTTGGCAAAGCTTTTACGTTGGCTGTTGGTTAGTTTGTCGTTTTCATATGGGCTTTGCGCGATTGGCGCGGCTTCATCGTCTAGCGCTGCATTTTTTTGTTGGTCAAGATCACTGCTTTTAAATTCACTGCTTTTAAATCCATCGCTTTTAAATAAAGCCCCATGAATTGCCTGCCAAAGACTGAGATAAAATAAAAAATCGCTGTCGGCTTGGCGAAATAATGCGTGTTTTTGGTCGGCTTGGGTTTGCTTATCGCTCGGGCGTTCTCGAGGGTCTTGCACTGACAAGCCCGATACAATCACCAATAGCTCTTTTAAACAACCGTATTGCTCACCTGCAATCAGCATACGTGCCAAACGAGGGTCAATAGGCATTTTTGCCATCATTTGACCGACTTTGGTGAGTTGATTTGGATGGCGTTTGGATTGACCTTTGCTATTGTTATTAGATGTGCTTAGGCTATTTTCAGGTTTCTTAGTGGCAATCGCCCCCAATTCTTCTAACAGTTTACGCCCGTCATTGACCAGTCGATTGTCGGGGGGCTGGATAAAGTCAAAGTTTTCTACCTCGCCCAGACCCAAGTTTGCCATTTGCAAAATTACCGACGCCAAGTTGGTACGCAGAATTTCAGGCTCGGTAAACTCAGGACGGCTGGTAAAATCTTCTTCTGAATATAAACGGATACACACGCCCGCCGCGATACGTCCACAGCGACCTTTTCGTTGATTGGCGGCAGCTTGGCTAATCGCTTCAATCGGCAGGCGTTGTACCCGCGAGCGATAGTCATAGCGTGACATTCGGGCAAATCCCAAATCTATGACGTAGCGGATATTGGGCACGGTCAAGGCGGTTTCGGCAACGTTGGTGGCGATGATAATGCGACGGCCGCCTGTCGGGTGAAAAATCTGTTGTTGCTCGGCAAAACTTTGACGGGCAAATAACGGCAAAATCTGGGTATGACGAGGGGCATATTGGTTTAATATATCTGCCAAATCATGAATTTGCGCTTCTGTCGCCGCAAAAATCAAAATATCCGCTTGGTCAGCATGCCCTTTGCTGGCAGCGTCTTGGTAGCACTCTTCCACTGCTGCGGTAATCGCTCGCGGCAAGTTTTCTTCGACATCATCAAAGCTGTCATCATCCGAACCTGTGACAATCTCATCCGTCAACGGACGGTAGCGCACTTCTACGGGATAACTGCGACCTTCAACCACAAATACAGGCGCGGGCGTCGCTTTTTTGGTTTTACCATCAACGCTAGAAAAATACTGGCTAAACCTTGCTGTGTCAAGCGTCGCCGATGTGATAATCACCTTTAAATCGGGACGTTTTGGCAATAGACGCTTGAGATAACCCATGATAAAGTCAATGTTAAGACTGCGCTCGTGGGCTTCATCAATGATAATGGTATCATAGCGGCTCAAAAACTTGTCATGCGCCATTTCGGCAAGCAAAATACCGTCGGTCATCAGTTTGACAATGGAATCCGATGAGCCTTGCTCAGTAAAACGCACTTTGAAGCTGACTGTCTGTCCGAGCGTTTCCCCTAGTTCTTCAGCAATGCGATTTGCCACACTACGCGCCGCTAATCGTCTTGGCTGTGTGTGTCCGATTTGCCCTGTTACCCCTCGCCCTGCGAGCATGGCAATCTTAGGTAACTGGGTGGTTTTGCCTGAGCCTGTCTCCCCTGCCACGATGATGACTTGGTGGTCTTGGATGGCTTTGATGAGTCTATCGGCTTGTTGGCTGACGGGCAAGTCTTCATTAAGATGAATCGTTGGCAGACTGGCGATACGGCTTTGCACCCTGTCTTGCGAGTGTTTGAGTTGTTTTTGGTAACGGTCAAACCTTGAGGTATAGTCTTCACTTTCTTTGTCTTTGATTTGTTTTAATTGCTGGGCAAGGCGTGACAGATAATAGCTGTCTTTTGCCATCACTGGGGCATTAGGGGGTAAACTTGGATTTTGAATTTGAGCAGTTTTTTCGGGTAAAATTTCGGTCATTTGCTTGGGCTATTTTATTTTTTTAGAGAAAAAGTCTTTTGATAAATGGGGGATATATAAAGTATATCAAGTTCTATACATCAAATCTTATAGCTTCAAATTTTAGGTTGTGATTGTCATCATTTCTATTAAACTGCTTTATGCTACAATACGATTTTTGCAAAGTTTGAATTGATAGGTTTGACAATGGAAAATATGATTAAAACTATAAAAATCAGCCAATTATTTGGTGATAAAGATATTGAATGGAATCTGCAAAAAACCAATGTGCTTGTTGGTAAAAATGGGATGGGGAAATCGACCGTTTTACAACTGGTGGTAAATACAATCTCTCAAGAAGAGATACATGACAAATCAAAGCTTTGCTCAGAAGTCACAATTGAGCTTGATTCCAATAACATTCTTAAATTAAGAAAATCTCAAGAAAATATTTCTAATTTATTAGACTTGGTGGATGAGCAAGAAATGAAGAGACTCATCATTAAAGAAGTGAGAGAAAACAATCACATCAAAAGTGAATTAAAAGACGTCATGATAAATAGTATTAAAAAGAATAAATTCCGTTTCAATATAACTGATTCAATTGAATACACTGCCACCAAAAATGAAACAAAGGTCAATTTTGAATTTGTCTCAACTATGGCTTTAAATGCAAACTCTTTTCAAAATATTGAAATGGGAAACGGAAAGACAGAAAACATTTTAGATTGGCAAATACAAAATGAATTAGATAGATTATCAAAAATTAATAACCTAGATTTGAACAATAAATTTATTACTTCATTGAATCATATGTTTAGTGAGAGTAATAAAAGTGTTTCCCTAAATAATAAATTTGAACTTGAGTTTAAATTTAATAATGAAATTTTAAATTTTCCACAGCTATCATCAGGTGAACGTCAAGTTATCTATATTTTATTAAAAGTCGCTATTGCTACCAAAGATAACGCATTGATTTTAATGGATGAACCCGAAATATCATTACATTTATCATGGCAAGAAAAGCTTCTCGCCCAAATCCGAGAAATTAATCCTAATAGCCAAATCATCATCGTAACCCATAGCCCTGCAATCGTCATGAACGGTTGGCTAGACTGTTTTGTGGATATTCAAGATATTATTGTAAAAGGATAATATCAAAATGTCTGATTTTAAAGAATATTTCACTAATCCAAACTATATTGGCGGTTATAATGCCATCTTATCTGGCAATACAAATGACCGCCAAAAAGGTATGGTGTATGTCGAAGATGATTCGGATATTTGGTTTTGGAAAAAATTCATTGAGCAACATCTACCTAATCAATACGAATACAAACCTGCCACTAAAAATACTGAAAATGCTTCTGGTAAAATGGCTTTACGTCAGTTTTATAGCGGATTGAACCCAAAAGTTTTAATTGCTCGTGACGCTGATTATGATTGGCTATTACCGAATGGTAAAGATGATTTGAAAAATCCTTTTATTTTACATACATTTGCCTATAGCAAAGAAAGCGTATTGATAGAAAAATATAGTTTGAATAAATTCTTTGACGATATTTTTCACACAGTTAAACATCAAGTCAATATAGATGAAGTTTTTGAAAAACTCTCTGAATTAGTATTTTTTGGGCTTTGCACCTTAGTACATGATGATATGAAAGCCCATTTGACAGACCTGAAATCTTTTCATCAAAATTATCATCTACTTGATAAACCAATGATTTTAGAAAACTTAACATTTGATTTTACCGTTTTTGATACAATTTCTGATGCTATAAGTACCAACTCTAATCTATCTGATAAAGATTTTGACAATACAAAAACATACCTTTATCAACATGGTATTAATGAAGAAAACGCTTATCGCTTTATATCTGGACACTTATTATCTGACTTAATAGCAAAAATTCAGAAATTGTTGTTTAATCAACTCAAAATGAAAGAGATGAGCAATATTACTCAAAAATTTAAGGGCAAAGATATAGCAGATAGAAAGAAGCAATTAGACCAAATATTCGTTACAAATTTTCAATTAGAAACTTTTTATAGGCAATATCTCATTAACCCACAAGACGAAATTCATCAAAAGATATTAACGAAAATTGCTAATTTAAAGACTGTTTAAATTAGCAATGTCACAAGGAAAACCAAAATGCCCTTACTAAAAACCGTCGAAACTATTCACAACCCGAACAACTTACCCGTTGATAGAGCCGTGATTTGGCTACACGGACTGGGCGCAAATGGTCATGACTTTGAGCCGGTCGTCCCTGACTTGGGACTCGATGGTAACCATGGCATACGGTTTGTATTTCCCAATGCCCCCGCCATTCCTGTAACCATCAACCAAGGCTATGTGATGCCAGCTTGGTATGATATTTTGGAAATGTCGCTTGAGCGCAAAATCGATACCGCCCAAATTGAACAATCAGCTAGTAGCATTCGTGCCTTAATCGCCCAAGAGAATGAGCGTGGCGTGCCATCTGAACATATCGTAATTGCAGGATTTTCGCAAGGCGGTGCGGTGGCGTATCAAACGGCGTTAAGCTATGACAAACCATTAGCCGGACTGTTAACCCTGTCCACTTATTTAGCGACCAAAGACAGCCTAGTTTTAAGTGATGCCAATAAAAATCTAAAGATTGCCATTCATCATGGTACACAAGACCCTGTCGTCCCAGTACAGCTTGGGCAAGAAGCCAAAGCATGGCTTGAATCAAAAGGTTATCAGCCGCAGTTTTACAGCTATCCGATGGCGCACCAAGTATGTATGCCCCAACTCAAAATTATCGGTAAATGGCTAAATGATGTGTTGGCCTAACGATGTTTTAGCATAATTTTTTAGCATAAAAAGAGCGTGCCTGACTTGGGTACGCTCTTTTGGCAATTAGCCATTCATTTTTGGCAGTCTTTTTAACAAAATAAATAGCCAGTAATTGACCCATCCTAGCAAAACAAAATCCACCAACCAGACAACCATCAACCCCCAATGCGTTTGATAGCCGTATTTGAGGGCAACCATACCACTGCCGCCCAAATATACAAAAGTGAGCATACTTAGCAGCAGTAGCGCGTATGGGCTTTTGCCTTTCACGATATAAGGCGTTGATAACAATGCGGGCACTAACCATAAGCCTTGCCAAGCAATTCCGCCGACCATAGCAGGCTTTGCACTTGCTAACCAATGCGTCAATAGCGGTACTGCCAGCAATCGAAAGCCCAGCCAAACCCACCATACTATGGTTAAGCATCGGTGGATGGGATATACGGGTTTTGGCGCAGATAGTGAATGCGGGTCTTTTTCTCTCATAACGCTTGTTTTCTCATAACGCTTGTAATGCTTTGGCAATTTTGGCTAGACGTTGACCTTGGGCGATGGCTAATGTTTTTTCGTCTGCGCTCATAATGTGGTCATGCTTTGCGCCACTGACATGGCTTGCACCATACGGGCTTCCACCTTGGCTCGTGGTATTGAGCGCAGGCTCACTGTATGAAATTCCCACAATCACCATGCCATGATGCAGTAGCGGCGTCATCATGCTAGTCAAGGTCGTCTCCTGCCCACCGTGCATGGTACCCGTACTGGTAAATACAGATGCCGGTTTGTTTTGCAAATCTCCCGCCAGCCAAATTGTAACGCTATTATCCCAAAAATACTTCATCGATGCTGCCATATTGCCAAAATGGGTGGGGCTGCCGAGTGCCAGCCCCACACAGTTTTTTAAGTCATCCATGGTGGCGTACAGGTCACCTTCATCAGGAATACTTGGCGCAACTTTTTCAGTCTCGCTACTGACCTTGGGTACCGTGCGAATCCGAGCGGCTATGCCTGTGCCGCTGTCTTCAATACCTTGTGCGACCAAATACGCCAAATCTTTGGTAGAGCCATTTTGGCTGTAGTATAAGACTAAAATATAAGGTTGGCTCATGGTTTTTCTCACATCAATTTTGATAATTGTTACGTCAAACTAGTTTGGGTGAATAAATTTTGATGGATGAATTTTGATGGCAGGGTCAAGGCAATCTACTAGCCAGATTGACAATTGCAAAACACCAAAACTGTTCACAGTAATTCAATAAACAATTTTTTTGAATATGATACCATACTGGCATGTAATCACCGCCTTTTTCGCCGATTTGATGGTCAAACTTTGAAATTTTTTATCAATAAGAACTACTATGAATGAACTCATTGCAAAACTAAAAAAATTATCCATTTTTAAACATAAATGGGTGCAGTTTTTGATGTATCTTATCAAAAACTTTATCGATGATAATTGTAGCCAAAAAGCTGCGTTATTGACTTATACCACGCTGCTGTCTATTGTACCGATTTTAACCCTACTGTTCGTGATTCTCTCAACGATTCCGCAGCTGGCAGGCGTTCGTGAGCAAATCCAAAATGCCATTTTTAGCAATATTTTGCCCAGTACCGGATTACAGGTCACCAAGTATCTCAACCAATTTACCAGTAATTCATCGAACTTAACTATCATCGGTGTGGGTATTTTGTTTTTTACCACCATTTCCACTTTAACGACGATTGAAACCGCGTTTAACCAAATTTGGCGTGTTGAAAAAAAAGAGACCAGCTGGCTCAATCTTGTGCGTTACTGGGTCATTATTACCCTATTGCCTATTGTGCTTGCCATCGTCATGATTATCTCAAGCACCGTGCAAAGTCTGAGTTTTTTAAATCAAAAAATTGGCGGTTACGGGATTGACTGGGCGATTTGGGTGCAAATCGGCTCGATTGCGATTGTGCTGATGGGGTTGGTGACCATGTATTGGTTTGTACCACGCTGCCAAGTGCGTTTTAAACATGCGCTGGTTGCTGGTGTTGTGGTTGGGATTATCTTTGAAATCCTAAAACTCACCTTTGGCGTAATTGTCGACAACTTTACCAGTTATAAAGCGGTGTATGGGGCATTTGCGATTTTGCCGTTGTTCTTACTTTGGATTTATATTTCTTGGAATATTATTCTGCTTGGGGTGCAAATCAGCTACTGCTTGACCATTTTTGAGACCAAAGAAATCTTCCCACGTCATGCCTTGTTTAGCTTGATGGATATGCTCAACGTGTTGTACCGTGAGCATAAAAAAGGCAATGTCGTCACCGAAGCCGGTCTGCGTGATGTGCTAGGTCGCCAAGAGATGCCAAATTGGTACACTTATATTAGCTTTTTACAAGATAACAATCTCATCACCACCAGTGACAAAGATGAATATGTCCTTAAACGCTCGCTCGATGATTATAGTTTTTGGGATTTTTATCAAAATATGCCTTATCCTTTACCGCATGAAAAGGATTTGCGAAAACTTAAAAATAACGCGCCTTGGACTGTGCAGTGGATTGTGCTGGACCGCGACGCACGAGGCCGGCCATCTGTTCGGCCTCGACCACGAGCTCCACCAGCCGGACTCGATGAGCTACGACCC
>OCTV010001045.1_pt1 | contig 10263 bp, 10 predicted proteins | sample 1539101 | NCBI WGS metagenome assembly OCTV01 (sample SAMEA3991422, study PRJEB22521) | metagenome | biome: anthropogenic terrestrial biome; feature: sewage plant; material: sludge | place: Sweden | collected 2012-09-26 | reverse complement strand
GGACAGGGCTCGACACGCCATTTCCCTGTCTCGTTCGGGATGAACTCGTCGACTTTTTACGCGTGATTGACTGAGGGTGCGACACAGACATGGCGCGCGATCCTCTGACTCAAAAGAATCAGACTAGTCCATCTGTTGCATTACGCATCCATCAACATAGCCCGCTCGCCTCATGCTCAGATGATACACCCTTCATCCAACCGAGCCTCTTTTCAACGTATATATACTTATTCTTGTTGGATTTCTAGAGCATCCCCACGCTATGATCCATCTTCGCTCTCCCCTTCGTGATACGAGGTCAATGTCCGGCGGTGACGCCTTTCTCATAGTCTGTCAGGATTAAATATGAGAATATAGAAGGCATTTCTCAGATCCGTGAGGACACCTTCAACGGAACGCTCGAACAGGTTGAGCGATCACTGGTGGCCATAGGACAGAAGTGATGGATAACCCAAGGCAAATCAGTCATATGAGAGAAAGTTCCGTTATCCCGGCTTCCCTCCAATAAATGTGCGATGGGCACAAGGTCTATGCTATTATTTTGGAATAATGTCAGAGCGTAGATACTCAAACCTGCTGCTCATCGGGCTGGTTCTTCTCCTTGGAGTCCAACTTACGGGCCTCCCGTGTCTTGGTGAGTGGCAAGTTGCGATCCATTCAGCCCAAGCTGAAATAGTGGGCGGCTCTCCGGTAACTGAGGAGAACGTATCGAATCATGGATGTCCTTGTCACTTTATATTCCAGTCGGTATTCCTTGCCGTTCTTGAGATCCTGTCTCCTCACACAGATGATGTAAGCTCAAGTCACACGCTATACGTGCCAACCTTCGTCGTGTCTCTTTTCCATCCTCCCCTCAGCATCTAACGCATCACCAGAAACGTTGCACATAGTGCGAGCAAGGCTAGCATTGTCTGCCATGCGGACAATGAAGTTTGCCGCACTATACGATCATGAGCTTATCGGCAGCAGGCACGCTGCCGCGCATGAACGATGGCTCAATACAAGATCGAGAGGTGAACGAAAGGAGCAATCTCATCATGATGGGCATGCGTTGGACTAACTGGCTGGGTTTTGCAATGTTGGCGATCTTTATCGTGATTCATGAGCCGATCTGGCTGTTCCTGGGGTTCGACACGACGGGGTTTAACAGTACCAAGATCCTGTGGGTGATTCCGGTTGCCGCCTACGTCATTGTTGCGGCCGTATTGTTGATACGGGGAGGTCCGGACGACGACCAACCCTGATGGTTAACTGGTTTTGCGATGAGGCGAATAGACGCTCTAACTGCGTGAGGGTGAAAGGAGCTAATTTCATGATGGAGATGCGCTGGTGGAACTGGATGGGGGTTGCGATGTTGGTGATCCTCCTTGTTAGTTATCAGCCGGTATCGCAGTTCGTGTCGGCGGACACCGAGAACATCAAGTGGATTGTAGCCTACGTCATCGTTGCCGTTTTGCTGCTAATAAAGGGAGAGGACAGATAGTGACAAAGGCTCTTGCAATAAGCACGTATTCTGCTAATCCGTCAATCTATGCAAGTACTGGCTAACCAGTGGTTGAAATCATTTGGAGTAAGAATGGTGAATCGCGAATCGCAGTGTCACTCAGGTGATGAGCAGGAAGAATTCGGTGAGCTGCTCAAGTATACGGGGGCAGGGTTTGCAGCTCATGACCGGCGCGGTACTCGATTATTTTGGATTCCACCAAAGTGCACTCGGTCAATGGCTCGTTCGCACGCTCGCCAGAGAGGGAAAGCCTGTTTGATGGCATCTGTGCCGTCCGGCAACGCATTCGAGGTTCATCCGGGTCAATGGCTGAGGCGTACGGCTGGGGAAAGTTGTCTGCAATGCTACTTCCGTGGATCATCGATTGGGGCATCCGTATGGTCGGAATCGATGTTTAAGGAGTGGAAGGATTTTATATCCCGTTTTTTACGCATTGAGCGATCAGCTTGGAGCGAATATCGCCGGCATCATTTTCCTTCGAAAAAAGGCAGGGGCATGGCCTGCTTTCAACGGCCGTCGAGACGATTGTGGCGAATCTCTGTTGGGTGCCGCCGCTTGTTGGCTGGTTGATGCGTAAGTGACCGGACCTCACACGTAAGGAGGAGTTGTCATGGTACATCTGCTGCTTCGAACTCTGCTTTTGGCCGGAGTCCTCTTGCCGCTTCTCCTCATCGGGACAGTGGTCCTGGCGCAAGACAGTCGTTCCTATCGATTGAACGAAATGATTGAGATGGCTTTGGAGCACAACCCAGCTTTACAAGAAGCGGCCACTCTCATCGATCAAGGGAAGGGGCTTCAAGCGACTGCTGCGGCCTATCCCAATCCATCCATTACCGGAACGGTGGGACCGGGCAGAACTCGAGAGGCTCTCCGGGATATCGCATTCTTCGAGCGCGGAGTGACAGTAAGCCAACCTGTGGAGTGGCCGGGCATGCGTCGGGCCCGTCAGCGGGCGGCAGAGGCCGCGCTCGCCGGATCCCAAGCAGCTGTCGATGCGACTCGATTGTATCTCCGGGCTGAGGTCAAGATTGCTTTCTACCAACTTCTTCTTGCCCAGCGCAATGCAGAACTCATAGCGGAAGCTCTTGCCATCGCGCAGGACTTCTTGCGCGGCGTCAAGGCAAGGGTGGATGCTGGGCAGGCGAGGCCATTTGAAGCCCTGAAGGCGAACGTGGAAGTTCAAAAGGTCAGCAATGATCTGAATCATGCACAACACGCCTTGGTTGTCGGACGCTCTCGACTGAATGCGGTGACCGGCGGCGTGCTCGGCAAGAACTTCGATGTTCGGGGCGACTTTGTCTCACCTCCGCTAGAACTGAACCTGGATGGCTTGGCTGCAAGCGCTAAAATACAGCACCCGACAGTCCGTCGCGTCCAAAAAGAGATTGAACGAGCGGAGCACAGCGTTGTGCAGGAACGCCAATCTCTGATCCCCTCTGTGACCATCTCCGGCCTCTTTCAACAGGAAGCGGCCGAGACGGCCTACTTGGCTCGATTGAGTGTCCCCATACCGCTGTGGTATCGACGGCAGGGAGAAATCACGGGGGCGTTGTCGGCAAAGAAACGCGCTGAAGCAGAACAGGTGCGGATACAAAACGAACTGGTGGCCGCCATTACCGAGTCTGTGGAGGAAGCCCACGCCGCACAGGACCGGATCGAGGTGTTTGAGAAGGGATTATTAAAACAGGCGGAAGAAACGTTGAGGATCGCGAAGATAAGTTTTCAGCAGGGCGCGGCGAGCCTCCTCGAATTCATTGATGCCCAACGAGTGCATCGACAAATGTTGTTAGAGTATACACAGGCACGGGCAAGTTTCTCCGTCGAAGTGGCGCGGTTGGAACGCTGGACGGGGGAGCTTCGATGAGCTGGCCCACCGTTCTGTTGCGTACAAGTATTCATCTGGTCTCGTGCGAGGCGAACGGCCGCGCGACCGTAGTCATTCCAAAAGTGTCATATGAGCAAGAATGATCGTACTCTTTTTGAAAGTCTACTTGCGTTCTCTTGCCCTGGGCTGTAATGACGGTCGCGTTGAACAGCCGGCGCGGACAGGCACCGGCTGAGCAAGGAAGATACAGCCTGGTCATGAGCTTGGTGAGCCATATCAACTTGCAGTTCCACCAGAGGCGCACGAAGGTGAAGCGTTCCAGACAGCAGTCATTGAATGCCGAGTCTTCCGTGATTCAATCACGGCCACGATCAAGCCCAACGAATACCGCCTGGTGCATCTGAGCCCTCGCATTGAAGGTCGGGCCATCGAGGCCAAAGTGGATCTGGGTCCACACGTCAAGTCAGGACAAGCCTTGTCCCTCATGGATACCGGAAATTGTTTCCATCGTTACCTATGATCCGAATCGGACTATCTTTTCGGGTCTGCCTCTCACAGTCTCAAGCGGTTAGGGCGAGCACACAAAACTTCGATATCCTAGCGTCGCGGCACGGATTATCGAGATCCTTATGCATATCGTGTTCTCAATGTGTACAATGTAGCTAAAAAATTGTATGGCTTTGACTCAGCGCTATGTTATATTCTGAAACAGTGATGTTGGATACGAGACACAGAAATCTGCTGATCATGGGGCTGATTCTCCTCCTTGGAGTTCAACTCACTGGTCTCACCTGTCTTGGTGAATGGCAAGTCGGGCCTGATGCAGCCTTGACCGCAACGGCGAGCCATTCTACGTCACCAGATGACGGCGTGACGGATGATGATGGGTGTCCCTGCCATGTTGTATTCCAGTCCGTGTCTCTTGCTGCTCCTGAGATCCCATCTCCAATTACTGATGATGTAAGCTTGAGTCCCACGCTACACGTGCCGACTTTCGTCGTGTTCCTGTTCCATCCTCCCCTCAGCGTCTAACGCGTCCTAACGAGCTGTCCATACAACGCAGGAAAAGTCAGTATTGTCCGTCATGCGGGCAATGAGGAGGCTTTCATGCAACCCACACTCATTTGGCTTATTGGCATTACATTGCTCTTAGAAGGAATCGGTTGCGTGGAATTCGCATCCGCCAACACTGAGAGCCCGATCTTGCAACTCGAAGCCGTGCTTGAACTGGCATTGAAACGGAATCCCACTATGAGTGCGGCGAAAGGCGGGGTCCGACAGAGTCAAGGGGAACGGATCGCAGCGAGTGCGTTTCTGAATCCATCGATCGACGCATCGGCTGGGCGAGGCTCCATCCGCGATCCCAGCACGGGTGTCTCGATCGTCGAACGGACGGTGACGGTAGAGCAACCACTGGAATTACCTGCTAAGCGAAAAGCACGCCGAGAGGCTGCCGAGGCAGGTCTTTCGGGCGCCCTGGCGGGAGTGGACGAGGCGCGCTTGAACGTCCGTGCCGATGCAAAGGTCGCCTTTTACCGGCTGTTGCTAGCTCAGCGGGACGTGGACCTATCGGTGCAAAATCTTTCCACCGTCCGAGAGATTTTTCAAACGATCAAGGCGCGTGTGGATGCCGGCCAGGCGCGACCGTTCGAAGCCGTGAAGGCGAATGTGGAGTTACAGAAGGCGACGAAAGATCTGAGCCGCGCGCAAAATGCCCTCGTCGCGGCTCGCGCTGGGCTCAACGCGGTGACAGCCGGAGCGCTGGGCACAGACTTCTCAGTGGACGGTGACTTTGCGCCGTTACGGCACGACCTGAATCCTGAACAGCTGATCACTACCGCGCTGGAATCGCATCCAATTCTTCGCCGGACCGCCAAGCAGATTGAACGAGCGGAACACAGCGTCAGGCTGGAACGGGAGTCGCGTATTCCGTATGTCTCCGTGACGGGAACGTATCATCGAGAAGCGGGAGATGAAGCCTATATCGCAGGCCTACGAATGCCGCTGCCGCTCTGGTATCGGCGCCAAGGTGAAATTGAAGCCTCCTTAGGCGCGAAAGATCGTGCGGAAGCGGAGCGCCTCGGGGTTCAGAATGAATTGATCAAAGCCGTGACCGAATTGGCCCAAGAGGCGCGCACGGATCGTGAACAGATCGAGGTATTTGAGAAGGGCCTGCTGAAAGAAGCCGAGGAGGCCTTGCGGATTGCCCGCATCAGTTTTCGTCAAGGCGCCGCCGGTCTCCTCGAATTGATCGATTCTCAGCGAGTGTATCGACAAATGCAACTGGAATACGCCGAGGCGCGCGCGGCCCTATCAATATCATTGGCTCGTCTCGAACGGTGGACGGGAGAACTCCCATGACCAGCGTTGATACACATACTGCCGCTCGTGTCGTTCCGAGGGGCCGATCCGTCACTTGTGACCGGACAATCGACGCGACACTGCTCCACTCCGGCTGGTACCTGATTAATTATGGAGTCCTCCTGTTGTTGATCGTCGCGGGGCTCCTTGGTTACGGCTGTCAGCAGAGCAGCGTTGAAGAGAGCGGCGAACAGAGCTCGTCGGAGCGCCGCACGTCCTCCGGAATGGAGGAAGAAACGCCAGATCGAGGACAGGCTCCGTTAACGGTGGAGCAAGAGGTGTCAGTCCCGGCCGAAGCGCTGTCCGGACAGGCGTTTCAGACAGTCCGAATAGAACGCCGTCCTTTTCGTGATGAAGTCACGGCCACGGCCACGATCAAGCCCAATGAATATCGCCTGGTGCATCTCAGCCCTCGTATCGAAGGCCGGGTCATCGAGGTCAAGGCGGAGTTGGGTCAACAGGTCAAGGCAGGACAAGTGCTGGCCTTCCTGGACAGCATCGAACTGGGTCAAAAGAAATCCGACTTCCTTCAAGCGAAGACGACCCACGAGGTCGATCAGCGGAACTATGTTCGTGAAGAAGGACTGTACAAAGAACAAATTACCTCGGAAAAGGAATTCTTGGACGCCAAGGGCCGCTATGAAAAGAGCCTGGCTGCCTACCGCGCGGCTCATGAAGCATTACGCCTCATCGGCTTGTCCGAGGGAGACATCAAGCGCATCGATTGGAGTACCAAGGGCCAACCCCTCTCCTATTTCCCTCTGGTTTCTTCTTTGAACGGGACCGTCATTGAACGGACGATCACGTTGGGGGAATTAATCAGTCCCAAGGATAAGGCCTTTACGATTGCCGACCTGTCTACGGTGTGGATCATCCTCGACGTCTATGAGCAGAACCTGGCGGCCGTGCGGGAGGGAGCCGAGGTGGAGATTTCGGTGGACGCTTTTCCCGGCGAAACCTTCAAAGGGACGATCGTCTACCTCAGTGACGTCCTGAATCCCGCAACCCGCACAATCGATGCGCGGGTCGAAATTCCCAATCCACGACGTCGTCTTCGGCCTGGCCTGTTTGCGAGAGCTGCGGTCATCTTGCCGGGGCAAGGCTCTGAAGTGCTTGTCGCGCCGTTGGACGCGCTTCAACAGGTGAACGACCAGACCGTGGCGTTTGTGGAAAAGCAACCAGGCACGTATGAGGTGAGGCAAGTGACCGTGAGACGGCGATCACCGCCGTACGCCGAGATCCAGTCTGGCCTGCGTGAGGGCGAGACGGTCGTGACGACCGGGGCGTTCTATCTCAAGTCAATCATATTGAAAGAACAGATCGGTGGAGAGTAGGAAGTGATGTCCCTCGGAGGCCCCCTCCTATGCTGAATCGAATGCTTGAATTTTCACTCGCCAACCGGTTTCTGATCCTGGTGTTTGCCGGTCTTATCGTTGTCAGCGGTGTTTATGCCATGCGGCAGCTGCCGATCGATGCCGTCCCGGACGTGACACCGAACCAGGTCCAGATCCTCACGAATGCGCCTGGCCTCTCTCCGGTGGAGGTTGAACAATTCATCACGTTCCCGGTCGAGACAGCGATGTCCGGCTTGCCTGGTATCACCCTGATTCGATCGGTCTCCCGGTTCGGGCTCTCGGCGGTGACCATCTATTTTGACGAGGGCATGGACATCTACTTCTGCCGGCGCCTGGTGATGGAACGCCTGCCTCGGGCCCGCGAGGCGATCGGGGAGCGTTTCGGCAACCCCGAATTGGGCCCGATTTCAACGGGACTGGGCGAGATTTTCCAGTTCGAGGTCAAGGGAGAGGGCTACTCCCTCATGGACCTCCGGACAATTTTGGAGTGGGACATTGCGTTTAAGCTCCGCTCCGTTCCTGGAGTGGTGGAAGTCAACACCTACGGCGGAGAGCTGAAGACGTATGAAGTGCAACTCGATGCCGCCAAACTAGTCTCCTACAAGATTCCAATCGAGCACGTCTTTCGGGCGCTCGAACAGAATAATGCCAACTCGGGCGGCGGCTATATCGAGCATGCGCAGGAGCAGTATCTGATCAGGGGTGAAGGGCTTGTGCAGACATTGGAGGACATTGACAACATCATCGTGGCGACGGAGCACGACGGGACGCCCATTTATATTCGCAATTTGGGCAAGGCGCGATTCGCTCCCATGGTCCGGCAAGGCGCGGTCACGCGCGACGGCCGTGGGGAGGCCGTTACGGGCATCGTTATGATGCTGATCGGCGAGAATGGACGAGTTGTCGTGGATCGGGTGAAAAAGAAGCTGCAGCAACTCGAAAAGACCTTGCCAGCGGGCGTGACCATCGAGCCCTATTACGATCGAACAGACCTGGTCAGAAAAACCATCAAGACGGTCGCGACCAATTTGACCGAGGGGGCGCTGCTCGTGGTCGCCGTGCTGTTTCTCATTTTAGGAAATCTCCGTGCCGGCCTCATCGTCGCCGTGGCCATCCCGCTCTCCATGCTGGTGGCGTTCACGGGGATGTTGACCGCCGGCATCTCGGGGAACCTCATGAGTCTCGGTGCGATCGATTTCGGTCTTATTGTGGATGCGTCCGTCGTCATGATCGAGAACACCATTCGGCATCTTGCCGAACGACGGCGAGTCGCCCTGGATAGTCAGCGCCTGTCGGACGCCGACATGCGGGGGGTCGTCATCGAAGCGGGCCGTGAGGTGCTCCGCCCGATCGTGTTTGCCGTCGGCATTATTATCATCGTCTACTTGCCGATCCTGACCCTGCAAGGCATTGAAGGCAAGATGTTTCGGCCCATGGCCATGACCGTCATCTTTGCGCTCGTCGGATCTCTCGTGTTGACCTTGACCGTGACGCCGGTGTTGGCAAGTCGCTTCCTTCGCCAAGGCGTTGAGGAGGAGGAGACCTGGATCATTCGCCAAGCCAAACGAGGGTATCGTCTGCTCCTGTCAAAGACCATGCAGCATCCGGCTATTGCTGGGAGCGTCGCCACTGCACTGTTTGCATCAAGCCTCGGTGTCGCGGCATTGCTTGGCGCAGAGTTTATTCCGACGCTCGATGAAGGCACCATCGCCCTGCAAGCGTGGCGGCTGCCGAGTGTCTCTCTGGAGGAGTCAATTCGGACCACCACTCGCATTGAACAGGTCCTCAAGCAGTTTCCCGAAGTGGTCACGGTTGTATCGCGAACTGGACGTGCCGAAATCGCCACCGATCCAATGGGTGTCGAGGTTAGTGATATCTATCTCATTTTGAAGCCTGATTCAGAATGGACGACCGCTAGGACGAAGGACGATTTGATTGAGGCGATCAACCGGGCGCTGACCAAGGCCGTTCCCGGCAATACGTTCAGTTATTCCCAGCCGATTGAGCTGCGTGTTCAGGAATTGATTGCGGGGGTGCGGTCCGACATCGCCATTACTATTTTCGGTGAAGATATGGAGGCCCTCCGCAGCCTTGGCGATCAGGTGGTCCGGGTGGTCTCAGAGGTTCCCGGAGCGGCAGACACCAAGGCTGAGCAGGTGGCCGGGATGCCGTATCAGGTGGTGGCCATCGACCGGGAAAAGATCGCTCGCTATGGCATCAATGCGGAGCAGATTTTGGATACCGTCACCGCGTTGGGGGGACGAGTTGTCGGTCAAGTCGTGCAGGGTAACCGCCGGTTCTTCATGCAAGTGCGGTTTAGTCCTGAAGACCGCAAGAATTTCGAGCGCATTCTGGACATCCGCATCGCCGATTCACAGGGTCGCCTCATCCCACTGAGACAACTGGCGGATATTCGTATCGAAACCGGGCTGGCGCAAATCAGCCGAGAAAACATCCAACGGCGGCTGGCCGTCGAGACCAACGTGCGTGGCCGAGATCTCGCCGGGTTTGTCGACGCAGCGCAGAAAGCGGTGGCAAGCCAAGTGACCTTGCCGTCAGGGTATTGGATTGAATGGGGCGGGGAGTTTGAAAATTTGCAGCGCGCGTCTGCCCGGCTCGCCATTGTCGTACCGATCGCCCTGTTTCTTATCTTCGTCCTCTTGTACACGACGTTCAATTGCCTCAGACCGGCGCTGCTCATCTATCTCAATGTGCCACTAGCGGCGACCGGGGGGATTTTGGCCTTGGCGCTTCGCGGGATGCCTTTTTCGATCTCCGCCGGAGTTGGGTTCATCGCCCTCTTCGGCGTAGCGGTGCTCAACGGTGTCGTGTTGATGTCCTACATTTTAGACCTGCGCAAGCAAGGGCGTTCGGCGGAAGAGGCAGCCTATGAAGGCGCACTCATTCGCATGCGGCCGGTCTTAATGACCGCGCTGGTGGCAAGTCTCGGGTTTGTGCCCATGGCACTTTCGACCTCCGCCGGTGCGGAGGTGCAACGTCCGCTCGCAACCGTAGTGATCGGTGGACTGGTGACGTCTACGGCGCTTACGCTTCTGGTCCTTCCCACGCTGTATGTCTGGGAAGAGCGTCTGCGAGAAGCGTGGACCTCCCGTAGAAGGCAGGCTGAAGAAGTGCCGGTGCCTCATAGACCGGGTTTGTAGTGTGAAATCAAGATCGGAAGAGCACACGTCTGAACTCCAGTCACATTACTCGATCTC
>OCTV010001044.1_pt1 | contig 10268 bp, 9 predicted proteins | sample 1539101 | NCBI WGS metagenome assembly OCTV01 (sample SAMEA3991422, study PRJEB22521) | metagenome | biome: anthropogenic terrestrial biome; feature: sewage plant; material: sludge | place: Sweden | collected 2012-09-26 | reverse complement strand
TCCCATCCGGGCGGACGGGAACGCTCATGGAGAGTTCTGGATTTCGCCAGACTACGATACTAAGGTTGTCGCCAGGGCCAATTTTGTAGCTATAGTCTGCTGTCGCTGCTAAAGCGGGAGCAGGTGGATTGCTGCTGCAGCCAATCAACGTTGATACGAAGAAGGATGCGATCAGAAATTTGGCGACATTCGCCAGTTTGGAGCGATATGGAAGCATGGCTTTTATCTCGATCAAGTTGCAGACAAATACGAGTGTTCAGTGTGGTCGGTAGGGCGACATCATAACGGAAACGAGCGTGAAAAACGAAAATGGCAAGGTGTGTCCGAGATGGATTTCACAGAGAACACTAAACACCATGTCGCAAGGCATCAACAATATTTACCTTAGTGGCCCGATAGGCAGGATACAAGGCAGCCAAAACGGCTGCAAAAAATCCTGTCGCGCCAGATAAGAGAGTGGCAAGTGGCTCAAGTCGGATCTGTGCCGTATAGCCGAGATTGGAATTCGGCGGTGGTGGCATTGGGATTCCTATTGCAGAAACTCCCCAAGCGATGGTGCAGCCGACAAAAATGCCAATCCCCGCACCAATTAGACCCAGCAAAATGCTTTCAATCATAATCAGCTCAAAAACTGTTCTTGGCTTGTCGCCAAGGGAAAGCAGGGTGCCGAATTCTCTGGTCCTTTCGTACAGGGTCATATTGATGCTGTTGGCGACGCTGAGGAGGACCATCAAAAAGATAATCAGTCGAAGCACACCGAATTGAGCATCGTAGAGTTGAACGGTTTTTTCATAAAAATCAGATAGTTGTCGCCAAGTCATGACCGTAACCCCATGGCTTTCGACCAACGCACTGACAGCGCTGGCAATACGATCTGTATCGTTGGTTTTGTTGAGCGTCAAGACCAATACGTGAGCAGCTTTTGTGTCGAGCAGCTCCTGAGTGGCAGCGAGGGGAATTCGTATCGCCCTTGAGTCGAATTCCTTCGAAAAACTTTGAAAGATGCCGATGATCTGGAGGTCTATGGTATTGACCGCACCTTGGGATAAACTGATTATCAGTGTGACACGATCACCAACATGCAGATTGAGTGGGCGTGCAATCCCTTGCCCAATGACCACGCCATCAGAGTCCGCTCCTTCCAGCGCTCGCCCCTCGCTGTAGCGAATGAAACTGCCAATTTTGCGCTCACCATCTGGTTCAATGCCTTCACCAATAATTGCCAAGTCGCGCTTACCGTTGCTCAACATGCCAACAAAATTGATTCTGCTAACTGCTTGTTCTACTCCGGTTTGTGCCTCAAGTATTTTTTTTGCGATTGTGGGATCGGCGATCATGTGTGATTCAGATGTACGCGATCTGCTCGCCCAATAACTAGGTGTCGCCAACTGAATGTGCCCGGTTTGGGAGTGGATAGTTGCCTCTCCAAGCTGTATCAGAATGTCTTGAACGAAGCCGCCAGCCAAAATCATGCTGGCGACACCAAAAATAATCGCAAACAACGTTGCTGCCGTTCGCGAACGATGGCGAAACAGATTTCGCAGTGCTAGTGCGAGGCGGCCCGACACCAGACGAGTCACTGGTTGCACCGTAAAGCATCAACAACGTTCATGTGACTGGCTTTCCATGCGGGCATCGCACTGGCAATCAGTGTTGTAATCATAGCCAATCCGAATGCATCCATGGCTAGCCCTGCAGTAACCATGATTTCGGCTGTAAAGCCCGTTTCCATACCGGGAGGAGGAGGCATAGGTATGCCTATTTCTGACAGAATCCCTGCGATTCCATAGCCAACCGTTACACCCGAAAATCCGCCAATAATGCCGATTAGCACTCCTTCGAGTACAAACATTCGTAGTGCTGCTGAACGCCTTGAGCCAAGGGCCATCATGGTACCGATTTCGGTTGTTCGTTCAAGGACACTCATTGTTTGCGTGTTTGATATTGTCAAGACAATAATTAGCGCAATGATCGTCTTCATCAGGCTGACTTGCGTACCAAAAAGTACCACCGTCTTTTTATAAAAATCAGCGAGATCTATCCATGGAATTACCTCGAAATCTGTTGGTGATAGCACGGACCGCATTTCGGCGACGACCTGTGAAGTTTGTTTGGTGTCCCGCAGTAGCATGACCCACGAACTGGCACCATCAATTCGCATTAGTTTACGTGCGAACTTGAGAGGGAGGCGCAAAGCAGTGTCATCGAACTCTTTGGCAGAACTAAAAAACACACCTGCAACTACAACTTCAATTGCATTGGGTGTACCGTTTGCGGCTGTAACAAGTAATACGATGGTATCTCCGGGTTTTGCCATTAGGTTTTTTGCAAGGCCTTCGCCAAGAAGGACGGAGCGTTCATCATTTCTTTCCAGATTTTTTCCTGCGCGGATGTGGATTTGATCACTGATAACAGCTTCTTGCGCAGGCTCTATCCCCTCACCAATGAAACTGACGGTTGTTTCGCCAAGACTGGCTAGGCCACTGAATGCGACACGCTGGGCAATACTTACTACGTTTGGATGCTTAGAAATGCTATTGAATTCGTCTGAGTGAGACGGCAATAGATAACTATATGGATCTGCGATACCTTTTTCCAAATAGCCTGGTTTGACAATTTGGATGTGCCCCAACTGAGAGCGAATTGTCGATTCGCGCATGTTTTCGAAAATCCATTCAATAAACCCGCCCGCCAAAAGGTATGCAATCAAACCTCCCGCCACAGTCAGTACGGCAATCGCTGTACGATTCCTGTTGCGTTTCAGGTTGCGTGCTGCAACTCGAAATTCTGTGATTAAACTGATCATTGGCGCAAGGAGTGTGCTTCAGGTAAGGTGGCCTAGTTGATTGTAATACCAAACGAATCAAGTCTTGAGGAATGGCAGGCATGTTTAATTACGACGATGCGTTTTCAAGGAACATCGGGTGGGTGACCGAGGCAGAGCAACAGCGGCTTCGCCGATCGCGTGTTGCTATCGGAGGTCTGGGAGGAGTTGGTGGCGTTCACTTGTTGACCCTGGCTCGTCTCGGTATCGGGCGATTCTCGATTGCAGACTTCGATGTCTTTGATATCGTCAATTTCAATCGTCAAGTCGGAGCTACAGTTAGTAGTTTGAAGGAGCCAAAAATCGACGTCTTGGCTGACATGACAAAAAATATCAACCCAGAAGTCGACCTGCGATTGTTTCCAGCAGGCGTGCAAGAAAAAAATATAGAGGCATTTCTTGATGATGTCGATGTCTATGTCGACGGCCTCGATTTCTTCGCTTTTTCGGCTCGTCGGATGACGTTTTCCGCATGTGAACGGAGAAAGATTCCAGTCGTTACTGCCGCCCCACTGGGATTGGGAGTGGCGCTTCTGGTTTTCGGGCCTGGCGGTATGCCTTATGAAGACTATTTCGGCTTTGAGGGGTGCGATGAGATGGAGATGGCAATCCGTTTTCTTGTTGGTTTGTCGCCCGCCATGCTTCAACGTGGTTACGTTGCCGATATGAGTCGTGTCAATCTGGCCGAGCGGCGAGGCCCGTCAAGTATTGCTGCCTGTCAGTTATGTGCTGGTGTTGCTGCTGTCGAAACATTAAAGCTGCTGCTTGGGCGGGGAGGTGTAAGGTTCGCGCCTTGGGGAAGCCAGTTCGATGCATATCGAATGCGTTACAGCAGGACTTGGCGTCCTGGCGGGTATCGGAATCCATTGCAGCGTTTGATGCGTACCTTGGTTGCTAGGCAGTTAGCGCACATAGGAAGGAAAAGTGGCCATGTGTCGTGAGGTGCTGGTGAAAATTCTCGACTTGGCGCGTTGGGCACCAAGTGGTGACAATACACAACCATGGCGATTTGAAATCGTTACAGACAACCATGTCGCTATACATGGTTTCGATACTAGGACACATGTTCTTTACGATTTTGATGGACGCCCAAGTCAGATGGGTCATGGTGCGCTCATCGAGACATTGCGAATCGCAGCTAGTGGCTTTGAGCGACTGGCCGAGTGGAATGTTCGGCCGGGTACTCGAGATGACGCCCCTATTTACGATGTCCAGTTTACGATATTGCCGGGCTTGTTGGCGGATAAGTTATTGCCTTGCATTGAAAAGCGTGTTGTTCAACGCCGTCCGATGCGTATGTCGCCGCTTACATCTGAGCAACGCGATGACCTTTCCAAGGCTGTTGCACCCCATTTTTCGGTTCAATTTTTTGAGGGCGCAAGCCAGAAGATGAAGGTTGCCAGACTACTATGGGACAACGCCTATATTCGGCTTACCTGTCCTGAGGCCTTCAAAGTCCATCAGGAAATTATTGAATGGGGCGTGCGGTATAGTAATGATCGATTGCCTGAAGGGGCAATCGGTGTCGACCCAATAACAGCAAAACTCATGAAATGGGTGATGCGTAGCTGGGGGCGGGTGGAGTTCTTCAATCGATACCTGATGGGAACGATTGCTCCGCGCATCCAGCTTGATTTCATCCCGGCTATGGCTTGTGCGGCCCACCTGTTAATACGGCCTCACAGGCCCCCGACTACGCTAAAAGACTACGTTGAGAGCGGGATGGCAATGCAACGTCTTTGGCTAACAGCAACTGCAAACAATCTTTATCTCCAACCTGAGATGACTCCAGTTATATTTAGGTGGTATGCCAGAACTGGTCGGGAAATATCTGCGGATTTAACAATTAACCGCAGGGTAGTGCTACTGGCTTCACTGTTTGAAGCTCTTGTAGGTGTTACTCAAGAAGAACCATTTGCGTTCTTTTGCCGAGTGGGTGAGTCCAAAAAACCACTATCGAGGTCTTTGCGCAAGAGCCTGAGCCAGCTTATGGCCGGCAGATTCCCAGCTTGATTCAAGCACCATTGTAAGCCCCCGGCAAAGTCATCTGTGAATTGATGAATCGCCCCGGGTTTTGAGGAGGCTCCAACCTCTGAGAAGATGGAGCCATGAACAAGTCAAACAAGTTTTCCCCTGAAGTTCGCGAACGGGCTGTTCGTATGGTCCAGGAGCACCGCCACGAATATCCTTCACATTGGGCAGCGATAGAGTCAATTGCGCCGAAGATTGGATGCGCTACGCAGACCTTGCATGAATGGGTGCGCAAACACGAGATCGACACCGGGACGCGCGACGGTGTCACCAGCGAAGAACGGGATCGCATCAAGGCGCTGGAGCGCGAGGTCAAGGAATTGCGTCGGGCCAATGAAATTCTGAAACTGGCCAGTGCGTTTTTTGCCCAGGCGGAGCTCGACCGCCGACTCAAGTCCTGAAAGGCTTTATTGATCAGCATCGCGACACGTATGGGGTCGAGTCGATCTGCAAGGTCTTGCAGGTCGCCCCGTCTGGCTATCGACGGCATGCTGCTTGTCAGCGCAATCCGGCACTGCGTTGTGTCCGTACCCGGCGTGATGAAGGTTTAATGCCGCAGATCCAGCGGGTCTGGCAAGCCAACATGCAGGTGTACGGTGCCGACAAGGTCTGGCGCCAGTTGAACCGTGAAGGGCTTGAAGTGGCCCGCTGCACGGTTGAGCGGCTGATGAAGCGTTTGGGATTGGCCGGTGTCAGGCATGGCAAGGTTGTGCGAACCACCATTCCTGACAAAGCCGTTCCCTGTCCTCTGGACCGGGTCAATCGTCAATTCAGGGCGGATCGGCCCAACCAGTTGTGGGTGTCGGATTTCACCTATGTCTCGACCTGGCAAGGCTGGCTGTACGTGGCGTTTGTCATCGATGTCTTCGCCCGGCGCATTGTTGGCTGGCGGGTCAGTCGTTCCATGCGTACAGACTTTGTGCTCGATGCCCTGGAACAGGCCCTGTATGCCCGACAGCCAGAACTCTCGGATGCGTTGATACACCACAGTGATAGAGGATCGCAGTATGTTTCCATCCGCTACACCGAGCGCCTCGGCGAGGCGGGCATAGAACCGTCCGTAGGAAGTCGAGGCGACAGCTACGACAACGAGCTGGCGGAAACCATCAACGGTCTCTACAAGGCAGAATTGATTCACCGCCGTGCCCCTTGGAAAACGATGGAGGCTGTTGAATTGGCAACGCTCGAATGGGTCTCCTGGTTCAATCACCACCGCTTGCTCGAACCCATCGGCTATATCCCGCCGGCCGAAGCTGAGGCAAACTACTACCGGCAACTCGCCATGACGGCAGATGCCATTTAACTTAAACCAACCGGCCTCCACGAAACCCGGGGCGATTCAGGTGGACACTATGGAAATTGAGAAACGTAAGCGTCGTCCAGAGGCCGTCTTGAACTTAGATTTTGAGGTCGTGTAGAGCGAGGCTGATGGCGACGACGTCTCCGAACGTGGGGTCGAATGAGGTAGGCTGAAAAAAGTAGACGCCATCTGTAAGCTTGTTTTGTAAGCGTCGATTCAGTTGGCAGCATAAATCCGATGGCGTCTACGATTGACGAACCACCTCAGTCGCAAGAACTGGCTATTTGCCGGAAGTCTGCGCGCCGGCAAACGCGCCGCCGCGATCATGAGTTTGGTCCAGTCGGCCAAACTCAATGGCCATGACCCATTGGTCTATCTGAAAGATGTCCTGGCTCGCCTGCCAACCCAACCGGCAAGCCGTGTCGGCGAACTACTGCCGCATCACTGGCAGCCTCAAACTATCGCCTGACTCGGAAAACAACCTGGGTTCGCCGGGGGCTTACGGAAGATTCCCTGCTTGATTCAAGCACCATCGCGCAAATTGCAAAACAACAAGGCCGCCCGAAAGAAACAGGGCGGCCTTTTGTGGCACCTAGTTAATACCAAGGGGCTTTGCTTAGTCGCCCATTGGCAAATCAGATTAGGCCGCCTTGCGACGACGGGCGGCACCGAGTCCTAGCAAGCCAAGACCAACCAGCGCCAAAGATGCAGGTTCTGGCACCACATTCACACTTGTCAAACGCAAATCTATGTTGGTCGTAGGATTCTGCCCCGCAACTGTATCACCAGCGTTGATTCTGGCGGTCAAGGCAGTGATAGAGTTGAGATCTGCACCTGTGCCACCACAAGAGATCAGATTAACATCAGTATCAGCCCCATATGAACCGCACAAAAAATCGTTTGAGAACGCGGCCAAAGGGATATACGACACTACTGGTGCGGAATCGCCCGAAACTGCATGAGCGTCTAGGCTAACCTTGGTCCAATTGGTAGCACTTGAATAAATGGTCAACTCAATTGTATAGCCCAAATCTGATTCAACTGTAGTTAACTCAAAGTTGGTCAGACCGGCGAAACTAACACCACCAAGACCAACCGCAGAATCGATAACAGAAGGATTTGCAGCGTCGAGACCACCGTCCCATTGAAGCTCAGCTACGCCCACAACGCCGCTATCATTCGAGAATCTCAAAAGTCCGCCGCTAACGCCAAGTTTTGATCCTAATTCCTCACCCGAGTTATTGTTTGCCCCCGAAAGAGCGGTTACCCAAGCATCTCGATAGCCACCCAAAATCGTCAAATCACCTGCAGAACCAGCTTGGCTGGATAGACCATCCGCATATGCCTGACTGCCATTGGTATAGTCAATCAGATTCGCTTGCGGCGTCGAAAACAAGTCAATAGTTAAAGCTTGTGCACCAAAACTCAAAGACATCGCAGCAACAGCCGCTACCAGTATTTTTTTCTGAAACATCATCATAATTCTCCTTAAACCTAGTAATGAATATTTGCCGAGGGATCCCAGCTAGCCCGCGCTTGTATAAAGCTAAATCCGTGCCATGTATTAAATATTGCATTAATACATATAGTTAAGTCTATTCATTGCCAATGATGCTAAAGCCGTGTAAATAATTCCGACACCACGCTTAGATGAAGGGCTATGCAAGCGCACTTTCTGCATACTGAAGACTGTTGCCAACTGCATTAAAAAACCGTGCCGCTGGAGCTCCGGCCATGAGACGTCGATCAAAACTCATGATCAGCATCATGGTCGGTCTGGCTACAACGACTCCATCAACAACAATTGGCCTCTCTTTTACCAGACCAAATGAGAATCCTATCGGCCAAGGCCAATTGCCGACCAGCATGTCAACACCGTACTTCGCGGGAGAGGAGATCATCACGGCGCCTCCTCGATGTTGTATCCAGAGACTTGGCCAAAGCCGGGGAAAGCGTAGAATGAAACGGGCCAGAGGTGCAGGGAATTTTGTAACCAATCGCCGGAAGAGCTCCCAGCGTTCGCCATGCTCTCCTTCTATGTTAGCGATGCGCCTAAGCTCGCTGGTCAGCTCAGGAAGGCTAAGTTTATCGGTTCGTGCAATCGTTCCAGCATAGGTCGCCTGTTCAGTTCCGGGAGTGTCTCGCTCCACAGCAACCGTAATATTGATTTCTTCTAACTGAATAATGCGTTTGAAGAAGGGAATCTCGAAAGTGATCCGGTTGGCATAGGGGTGTGTTTTTAGTGTAAGGGCAACTGCGCGTGCAACACAGGCCGTATAGGATGGTTTTTGGCCTGTTTTCTTGCTGATGGCTTCTCTAAGCGCGATGCATTGCGACATATCGATTTCGCTCAACATTGCAACTTTGTTGTCTCCGTAGTTCTCGAACATGATCCCGCCGACCACTTCGAAAAACCGATTTCTCGGTAAAAAATGAAATAGGGACATCGCGGATACCTCTGGCCAAAATAGGATTGGAAAAAAAGATACGGACTTGGCACGTAGAATTGCTGGCTATTGCGTTAAACAATGAATATTTTTTATTCGCAGGCTGTCGATAGTCCATTAGAGGCGCTTGAGTCAGTTTTTGTTGCTTTGAGCCATGATATGGTGGGCCAATGCAGATGAGCCTGTTTCCAGTTTAAGACTGCCGGCCAGAGCCTTGGCTCTGGCTGCAAATTTTGGATCGCGCGTGAGGGATTCAATATGTTGCTGTAACCGAAAAGGTTCTGCACGATCTGCGCGGAGCATGAGCCCTGCCCCAAATGCGACGATTGCTTCCATGTTGAGAAACTGGTCCATATTCTGGGCAATTCCCAAGACAGGTACCCCGCAACTTAATGCTTGGTTGGTAGTCGGGCTTCCTCCGTTGCAGATGACCAGGTTGGCATGCCGGCAAACAACAGATCCAGGCAAGTAGTCGAAGATCTGCGTGGTTGGGCGCTCGGATTTCAGTTGTAGCGTCTTGCCGGCCGTCGCTATGACTATCCTGCTGCCGGACTGCTCCAAGATCGGCACGATGCTCTCGATAATTTGTGGATTGCCGGAACTGCCCATGGTGATATACGTCAGTGGTCCGTTGCCTGAGAGGTAGTCCAAGTCAGCATCGACATCGGGAGACCAGGCGATCGGACCAATAAAGTCGGCACCTTTATGTACCGATACATCAGGGAACAGAGCTGGGAAGTTGGCAAACAATCGCAGGTCGGCGTCGGTGTAACAGCGTCGTAGGTCATAACCCAGCGAGGGTTGCTGGTATTTTTTTCGTAGCCGTTCGAGTGGCAAGGCGTGCAGGCGGAAAGCGAAGGGCGCTATTCGGCGAAAAATTAATTCGGCGAGGGGAATTGGCACGTATTTGGTGAATTCCAGGACCGGGAGTGATGGGCGTAGTGGTCGCTCGGGGCTCCAGTAAGCGTCGCAGATAGAGATGTAGGGGATTGAGCGAAGACGGGCACTCACGGACAGAGAAAGGCGAAAGTCGCCGACGATGACGTCGGGTTTTATCTGATCAATTAGGGAGAGATCTGCGTCTACATAGCGGCAGAGTGTTGGGAAGTCATAAAGTGGAGAACCGCGGGCCAATTTTTCGACAAATGTCTTTGAATCCTGACATTCGAGTCCAAGAACCTGGAAGGGCAACCCTGCCGTTAGTTTTGAGAATGCTTCGGGGCGGCAAAGGGTTACATCAAACCGAGTTGCATCCAAGGCTTTGGCCAGCATTAAGGGCCTTGCAACGTGGGCAAGCGTCGCACCCTCGGCAAAGAAAAGCACTTTTAGCTTGTTCAATGGGGCCCCGTTAGTTGTTTTGGAGGCGGGATGTGCCCCCAAATATTGGTTTAAAAACTATAACGGACCTCAGAGTAGATGCGATCCTGTTGGTCATATCTTCCGAACAATCCGGTTGGCGGCCCCTTGAAGATATCCGCGCCGAGGAGCAGTCGCCAATTGCGTTCGAAGTTCCAGGCTAGACGTGGGCGCAGTAGCCAATCATTCCGGTTCAGGCTGGAAATGAAAATGGCTTGGGCTTCCCAGTTGTTGATGAACTTTGTGTTTAACAGCAGGCTGTAGCCGTTTTCTTCCTTATCCGGAATCTGGGTGGCGTTGTAGTTTGAAT
>OCTV010001040.1_pt1 | contig 10316 bp, 6 predicted proteins | sample 1539101 | NCBI WGS metagenome assembly OCTV01 (sample SAMEA3991422, study PRJEB22521) | metagenome | biome: anthropogenic terrestrial biome; feature: sewage plant; material: sludge | place: Sweden | collected 2012-09-26 | reverse complement strand
GAGTTCAGACGTGTGCTCTTCCGATCTTCCATCTTCCGTTAAAGTCGGAATAGGCTATTTCTTCTGATTGGTAATAGCCTGCAATATCTACAGCAAATGTGCTAGCTGGTGATGCATCACCGTTGTCTGATGCTACTTTTAAATTAGAATGAATGAATCTTCCTCCCACAGCCATAGAGAAATAATCGCTTAAGTGTAGGGAATAGGAGCCATCAATAGCAAATTCGTTTGGAGAGACCAGTCTTGGAACGTCATTGGCATTTTCTCTTAGTTCTATTTCCCCAAGCCCAAAATATCTTATACTTCCAGCAAAAGCACTTCTGTCATTAAACCGATTATAATAGGTTACTTGTCCTAGGGAAATATCATTTACGATGTCGGTAAGATATGGAGTGTAACTTACTGAAAATCCTTGCTTGTCAGTAGCAAAAGCATATTTGGCAGGATTCCATTGTTGTGAATAAGTGTCTGGTGATGTTGCTACTCCGATGTCTCCCATACCTGCTGCTCTTGCATCGGCTGCAATTTGTAGAAAAGGGACTCCCGTTGTAATTGATCTATCTTGTGCTATTGCGTTGGTTGTTACTACGCCAATAAAAATCAGAATTAATTTCTTCATTATGTTATTAAAATCATTAAACAAATATAGTATTAAATTTATAGGATGACCAATTTTTCTATTTTTTCAGCTTTTTTGTTGTTCAATGATGACTTGACTGTCAATCGATAAACATAAACTCCTTTTCCTAATCGGTCACCAAAATCATCCTTTCCGTCCCATTTAATTTCTCTTGATAAAAATCCCTCGGTAGTGATGATTTGATTTTTTGACCAAACTACTTTCCCGGTAATTGTCATGACTTGTACTTGTACCTCTAGGGGTTCAAATGGTCTGTTGTGTGTGAACCAAAACTCGGTATAGTTTACAAATGGATTGGGATAATTCAAAACGTTTGTAAGTGTTATAGATTCATTGCCAACCACAAGAAACTGTATTTCGCTAATGACAGGATTATTGTATACGTCCCATGCTTTTATGGTTATGGTATGAAGTCCTACTGAGAGATTTCTGAAAGGGAATCTAATTGTTCCAGAGGTAAAATCATCTAGTTTGGTTTCATAATAATCATTTAAGATAAATGGATTGCTTTCGTCTCCGTCTAAAATTGCAACAATGTCATGTCCAATTCCGCTGGCAGTATTTATTCCGTTTTCGTCTTCTAATTGTACTATTAATATAGGAGACTGATTGGTCGTTCCGCCAGAAACGAAATTTTCATCGTTCATATATAACTTCACTTTTGGACTAATATTGTCTGCAACAGCATTTTCATTAATTCCTCCTATTTTAATAGTTGTGTTTTGTCCAGTTTGGTTTTCGAGTGCATTATTTTTTTTGGAATAGAAACTAATTTTTCCATTTCCAAGGGGGATACGAATATCTCTTGGGACTACAAAACTAAATTCAAACTGACCATTTTTTACTGTTGCATTTCCTCTAAAGATAGCTTCGCCTAATACAGAGAATGGTATGCTGGGACTGTTTCCGTCATTATTAAGCGTATTTCTAGTGACTAATTTGTCAGTGATAATCGTTGCAATTTCTCCATTATAATTAGACAGTACATTATTGTTTTCGTCTGTGACTTCACCAGAGAGCTTCATTTTTGATAGCGACTTGAAATCGTCTATTGGTTGTGAAATAGCAATGTCATTTACCTTTGTTAGGTTAATTTTAGGTTTTGCTATGGCGAGGTGTAAAGCGGGGTCGCCTATAAAAACTACAACATTTGTAGATGAATTTGGATTTGTGTTTTTTGAAATTCGAAGTGCTTCTGCTATTGAAATGTAGTTATTCGAACCAAATGAAAGTAGATTTTTGGTCAATAATGGATTGAAATTCTCGGCGCTGAATTGTCCAATCGAGCGTATTGTAGTTATCATTGCAATAGCGCCTCCTTTTGGGTTCCAATAAGTATATTCGCCTGCTGTTGGACGTAATGGATTGTCAAATCTAGAAAATTCGCAAGTAATCGTTACAAAAAGCGGATATCTGAATGGATTGTTTAGGTTTTGTCCGTCTGATTTTTCCCAAATACGTTCTACAGCCAATCCGTCTTCACCACCATGTCCTAAATAATTGAAGACCAAAGCGCCTTTTTCGAAGGCATTGAATAAATCTGTTCTAGCTTTTGGGTATCGAAATCCACCAGCCGATGCTTCTTGTATATAGGAGTCAAGTAAAATTTTGGAGACATTTAGAAATGGTTTTTCAGTCGTGATTAAGTCTCCTAAATTATTTTGTTTTTCTTGTAGGGAAGCGTCTGAGGGAACATCTGAATCATCACCTATGAGTACGAAGTTGTTTCTCCAATTTCCATAAGATTTTAAGTCGTGATAGTCGATTACTTTTTGCACCATTTCTTCGGCTTGTTTGGTGTCGTTTACGATCATTCTGCCTACAGCGATATCAATTCCTCCAAAACTAGACGTTATGTTTCCTTCATTGGTATCCATTAATCCAAAAAAATCATCAGAGGCAAAAGAAGATTCTCCTGTTGCATTACTTATTAAGGAGTGATAAATAGGAACTATGTTACTGTTGTTATTGATTCTGTTTTTGTAATCGTAGGATGCGTCTCCAAAAAGGTTGACGTATTTAATTCTTTTACTAGGAGCAGAAGCGTTGTCGTATATGTATTTGATGCAATTTCTAATTGCTCCAATATCTTGTTTTCCTGAGGCAAATTCGTGATAAATGGTTTCGGTTGAAATCACTTTTACGTTTAGATTAGAGTAATTTCTGTGGAAAGTAGCCAGTTTTTCGGCTTGATTAATTAAAAAATTGGGTGTAATAATCACATAATCGATGTCTTGAAACTGACCCTGATTGTTTTTGAAAATACTTCCTTTGATGTTTTGGTTGGAGATTTTTGTTTTTTTCGAAAGGGATGGAGTCAAAAAGTCATTTGAATCTAAGGCGATATATTTTCGGATTTCTCCTAAATTGGCTTTAAAACTAAATTGGTTTTGGTTGTTGTTTTCAATTTTTTGAATGGCATTGAGTTCTGTTACATCCCATATCTGATTTATAGCCGTGGCGTTGGATAGCGCATATTCAACAATTCCGCTTGCAGAAAAAGCATTATCGTATTGAAAATGAAATTGCTTGCCGTAACCTACTAGTTTTCTTTTGGCTGTTACTTTTATGTAGTCTAAGTACCCAATTGCATTTGGGACTCCTCCATTATTATAAGTGTATTTTATTTTGTTTTTTTCGGAGCCTAAAAAAGTAGCGTTGCTTGGAAGGTTTGCAGTGTAAAAAGAAATTCCTGAATTATTTGCTAGAGCAGGAAAATTTATGGTTCCAATAGGGGAGTTATTTGCAGAAACTACGAAGGATGTTGGGGTAAAGGCTGCGGAAGCGGTCTCTGTACTGATTTTTATAGGTACTGTTGCATCAATGTTGGGAAAATCAAAATCGAATTCTTGTTCGTTATTGATGTCGAATTTTTCTCCAAACCATTGCCGTCCCAGTTGTCCGATGTTGATTTTGTCCAATTCATGAAATTGAGTATCGTCATAAGTTGATAAACTAAGGGTTGGGTTTCCTGAAGGCTGTGTAAATGTTTGAATTCTTTTTCCAGTACCACCATCAGCGGTGATATAATAATAGGATTGGTCTTCATAGAGGTTATTGAAGGTCTTGCTTTCTGTGTTCCAGGTGTCGGTTCCTTCTCCATAAAAAAGAATATAATCTTCGTTATTAAAGACTCCGTCATTTTCGCCAATTACTTCAATAGGCGTTTCTTCAATGTCTAGTGGATATGAATTATTGTTTGTCAGTGGAATCATTTTTCCGCCATTACCATAAATTTTGATTCTTCTTGGGTCTATTGAATTGGTTGACATTCCTAATTGTTGCAAAAAGCTTCTTGATATTTTGTAAACTCCTGATTTTTTAATTTGGAATTGGTACCAATTGCCAGAGGACAACGCAGAATTACTTATGGTTTGTATAGCACTGGTTTTATCTGTATTCGTTGTTCTATTTGTGTTTTGAACTACTGAATAAGAGATTGAAGTGACTTTTTTTATTCCAAAATTATCTTTTACAAGTGGTGAAAAAGTTAAAAATACTGTCGAAACATCTCTCGAAATAGTCGTTGTAATTTTTTCGTTTAGGTTTGAAGGAATGTTTGCAATTATTAAGTCACCTAATTCCTCGTTAGTGATGTTTTCGTATGTAACATTGTTGATTATTAAGGTTTCATAGGATGAATTCGATTTTATCGGGCTACTATAAATAATGGTTTTGTTTAGAGGGTCAAATTGAAAAGCATTATTGTTGAAAGTTGGAATTCTGATGGAATAATCTCCAATGTTGGTGTTTTTTGTTGGAAGCCAGTTAATTACGATCGTCTCACTATACTGTGCGAAAATAAAAAAAGGCAGTATAAGTAGTGACAATGTAAATAATCTGTTTTTCATCTTGATTCTAACGAACTTTAGTTGCTAATATTTTAATGGGTAAAAATAATTTAATTACTCTAGGTTTTAATAATAAAAAATATATTTTTGCGTTGGTATTCAGGGATTGTATAAATTTAATTAGCCCCGTTAAAATTATTAAATATTGGTGTTGTAGGTAAAAGGTTAATTGTTATATTGCGGCACCAAATTATGACCTATTAATAGTATGAAAGTAAAGAAAATTTTGAACTTAAAATTGATCACATCAATTTTACTGATTGCAGGATTAGCTAGTTGTAGTAAAAAATCTAGCTCTAGTAATGCTTCAAGAGCAACGGGATGGAACTTAGATCGTCAGAAAAATGTTGCTGCTAAAAACAAAAATCAAGCTGGCCCTGGTTTGGTTTTCGTAGAAGGAGGAACTTTTACTATGGGTAGAGTTCAAGATGATGTAATGCACGATTGGAACAACTCTCCAACCCAACAACACGTTCAATCCTTTTATATGGATGAAACAGAAGTAACCAATTCTATGTACTTAGAGTACTTAGAGTGGTTGAAAAAAGTTTTTCCTCCAACTGAAGAGAATTATAAAAATATATATGAAGGAGCATCTCCAGATACTTTGGTTTGGAGAAATCGTTTGGGTTACAACGAGACGATGACTAATAACTATTTAAGACACCCATCTTATGCTGAGTATCCAGTTGTAGGTGTAAATTGGATTCAAGCCAATGAGTTCGCAAAATGGAGAACGGAGCGTGTAAATGAAAGTATGCTTGAAAAAGCTGGTTTCCTGAAGAAAAATGCGAAAGTTAATGATGTGACTGCTGAAAGTCCTTTTAGTACTGAAACATATTTAGCTTCTCCAACTTCTGTTTATGGAGGAAATGAAGAAATTGTACTTAAAGAAAGATCTAAAAGAAAAGCACCTAGAGCAGGTAAAGATGGAAAAGTAGCAGAGCAAAAAAATGTTTATGCTCAACGTTCATCAGGAATTTTATTGCCTGAGTACCGTTTGCCAACAGAAGCTGAGTGGGAATACGCTGCAGCTGCTGATGTTGGACAAAGAGAATACAATATTTATAAAGGTCAAAAGAAATATCCTTGGTCTGGTAGTTACACTCGTTCAGGAAAACGTGTTTCTAGAGGAGATCAGTTAGCTAACTTCAAACAAGGAAATGGTGATTATGGTGGAATTGCAGGTTGGTCTGATGACGGAGCTGACATTACTAACCAAGTAAAAAAATATCCAGCTAATGATTTTGGTTTGTATGATATGGCTGGAAACGTAGCCGAATGGGTTGCCGATGTGTATCGTCCTATTATTGATAATGAATGGAATGATTTTAACTACTTCAGAGGTAACTTGTATACCAAAAATAAAATTGGTAAAGACGGTAAAATCGAAATTGTTACAACTAAAACAATTGAATACGATACACTAAGTAATGGTAAATTAGTTGCTAGAGCGTATCCAGGTCAAATTGCACAAGTTCCTGTTGATGAAAATGAAACTTATTTGAGACAAAACTTTGATAAGAGTAACAACATCAACTACAGAGATGGTGACAAACAATCTACTCGTTTTTATGATTTCGGAAACACAGGTGAAGAAACTAAAGGTGAAAAAGATGCACGTAAAATGTACAACTCACCTAAACATAATGTAGCTGTAGATAGTTTAGGTAAAATGTCTAGAAAATATGATTCATCTAGTAAAAGAACAACTTTGATTAACGACGAAGTTCGTGTTTTCAAAGGAGGATCTTGGAGAGATAGAGCGTATTGGTTAGATCCAGCTCAAAGAAGATATTTGCCACAAGATATGGCAACAGATTATATTGGTTTTAGATGTGCAATGTCTAGTGTTGGACCAAAAGCACAAAAAAGAAAATCACCAAGAAATTAATTTACTTTAGTATACTTATAATAAAAGCCCTTTGATTAGGGCTTTTATTGTTTTAATTCTATTTATTATGGATATAGCTAGCATTCATAACCTATTTTTACAGTGTGATTCTGTTTCTATTGACACACGTAAAATTTTACCTAACTCATTATTTGTAGCTATTAAAGGCGAAAATTTTGATGCCAATACATTTGCAGAGGATGCTCTCTCTAAAGGAGCTAAATACGTTATAATTGACAATTCTGATTATTACATTGATGAGAGGACGGTTTTGGTAGCCGATAGCTTAAAAGCATTACAGCAATTGGCTCAATTTCATAGAAATTATCTCAAAATTCCAATTATAGCTTTGACAGGAAGCAACGGAAAAACTACTACAAAAGAATTGATTCACACTGTTCTTTCTAAGAAATTCAATACCAAGGCAACGGTAGGTAATTTGAACAATCATATTGGGGTTCCCTTGACTTTGCTATCCTTTACCAAGGAAACTGAAATAGGAGTAGTTGAAATGGGGGCGAATCATAAAAAAGAGATTGAGTTTCTTTGCCAATTGGCTACACCTGATTATGGTTATATTACCAATTTTGGGAAGGCGCACTTAGAGGGTTTTGGCGGAGTTGAAGGTGTGATTGAAGGTAAAAGTGAGATGTATGCTTATTTGTCTTTTGCTAATAAAACTACTTTTATTAATCTTGAGGATCCAATTCAGGTTAAAAAATCACAGTCACTAACTTGTTATTCTTTTGGTATTAATAAAAGTAGTGCTGCTGTCAATATTACAGCAATAGAGGCGAATCCTTTTGTAACAATAAAATATGATGGATATTCTATAGTTACTCATTTGATAGGTTTGTATAATGCTAATAATATCAATGCAGCTCTTACTATAGGTAAGTATTTTGAAGTGCCAATGGACTCAATTAAAGAAGCATTAGAAAATTATATTCCTGAGAATAATCGTTCTCAAATGGTTGTTAAAGGGTCGAATACTATTCTATTAGATGCATATAACGCTAATCCGAGTAGTATGGCGGTTGCTATAGATAATTTTATTCAATTGGAAAAACCTAACAAAATATTGGTTTTAGGGGATATGTTTGAACTTGGAGAAGAAAGTCTGTTCGAACACCAACAGTTGGTTCAACGCCTTTCTGGAGTTCTTGACGTGCGTTGTTTTTTTGTAGGGAAAGCTTTTTTTGATTGTGGAATAGTCCAAGATAATTTTCAATTTTATGCTACTTTCGATGGTTTTTCTGCTTATTTGACCGATCATCCCTTTTCAGATGCCAGCTTGTTGATTAAAGGTTCAAGAGGTATGGCCTTGGAAAGAACACTAAATTACTTGTAAACAAAAAACGCAACATTAAGTTGCGTTTTTTGTTTGGGGTTAGATTTTCATCAGGAAACCTATTAGGTTTTCTTTTTTGTTCAATTCTAGTTTTTTTCGCAGTCTGTATCTTGCCAATTCTACCCCTCCATTAGAGATATTCATAATCTCTGCTATTTCTTTTGTAGACATATTCATTAGGAGATAGGTGGCTAAGTCTAATTCTCTTGGGGTTATCGTTGGATACTGTTCTTTCAGTCTTTTTAAGAAATCATAGTGTACGTTTTTGATGTGCTTTTCAAGATCTTTCCAACTTTTATCCGAGTTAACTTCTTTTACAATGCTTTTTTGAAGTTTTGTAAATTGTGCTTTTAAGGTATCATCTAAGTTGTCGTGATTGATTTCTTTAAGCTTATGGATGATTCCATTCAATATTTTATTCTTTTTTACTACTTGTAAGGAGTTGCTTACTAGTTCTTTGTCTTTTGCTAGGATTTTTATTTTTAGTTTGTCATTTTTTAATTTTTCAATTTCTTTTTCAAGTGAATATTGTTCTTGTCTGATTTTTGTCTCTTTTTCGAGATATAGTCTTCTTTGTTCAACGGTTTCATAGTATTTGTTTTTTCTAATTTTTGCTTTAACTGTTCTTTGGATGTAAAGTATAATAACGACTACTAAAATGATGTAAATAATGTATGTGCACAGGAATCAAAGTAAAGCCAATGACCATAATGAGCAGCATTTTCCAAAGCGGCACTTGGTGAATGTTGGGCCACAAAACCGAATCCTGAAAATAGAAACACAAGGCGCCCACAATCATTCCCATAATAACCATTGGTTGTAATCGAATGAGTCTGATTTTGAAAAAATCGCCTACGGACATTTTGCTCCAGCGGTCATCATAAGCATAACTAATCACAAAGCCCGAAAGCAAAAAGAAAAAATCAACCGCCAAGTACCCGTGATTGATGACTTGGTCAAACCGACTCGTGGCGTGTGCTTCCATAATATGAAAAGCGACCACCATAATAGCAGCCACTCCTCGCAAACCATCTAAAATGGCGTAATGTTTTTTTGTAGGTAGTGTTGGATTTTGCATTGGCAAAGATTTTAAAAAATGAGGCTGTCGCTCAAAACAGCCTCAATTGAAACAACATTTATAACAACCAAAATTTATAGAAAACTGTTCTATGAAATTATTTTCCACCACATAGAGGCATAGAATTTATAGCTTTTAAAAATAAAATAGACGTTTTACTTTTCATATAGTTATGCTATGTGGGAAATAGTGCTATTTCTATTCTTTCTTTGTAGCATTAGCTCAGCTCTATGATTCTAGCCTGCACTGAGGCATCGAAGTGTGGTTATACATTTATTTTATATCAATTAACTCAGTGTTTTATAGATAAAATTAAATTTCTATTTCGCATTAGCCGCTTGCAACAAGGCTTGTAACTGTTCTTCGGTAAATTTTCCACCAGAGAGCAAGAGGAATTTATTGATAGGCATATCGGCAAGCATTGCAATCATAAAGGCTTCGGCTTTTTTCTCTTCCTCTGTTTCCGCTTTTTTAGTGCTACCCGTAAAGCTTCGCGTCAAGGCCTCGTAGATTACTGCACTGTTTTTGGTTTGTTTGAACTCTTTCAACAAGGAGTTGCGGGTAAAAACAGGCGTAAGGATTTTGGTGGACTGAATGTCCAATGTTTGTTGCAAAGGTAAATCTCTAGAAGAGCTTCCCACACGAATATCAAATTTTCCCGATTTCACAATCCAGTCGTGAGCAACTGAGCTGTAATACGCAAAATCTCGTGAGGTCAATTGAAACTGTACCGTTTTTTCTTCTCCAGGTGCCAAGGCTATTTTTTCGAAATGCTTCAATTCGTTTTCAGGACGACTGAGTGCGGCATCTTGTTCGTGAACATACAATTGTACTACTTCTTTTCCAGCTACTTTTCCTGTGTTTTTTACTTTTACAGCAATAGTAATCGCATCCGAATCTTTGGCAGAAGTCATATTGGCTTTGATATCCGAATAGCTAAAAGTGGTATAACTCAACCCAAATCCAAAAGGAAAATTAGGTTCAATTTTCTTTTTGTCATAATAGCGGTAGCCAATAAAAATGCCTTCACCGTAATTAGCAACACCATCTTTTGACGGAAAATCGATAGCCGTCGGTGTATCTTCTAAACGCATCGGGAAGGTCTCAGATAATTTTCCAGAAGGATTCACTTTGCCCGTAAGCACATCGGCTATGGCGCCACCTCCAGCTTGTCCACCCAAATAGGCTTCTACAATGGCAGCGACCTCTTTTTTCCACGGAGTGCTTACCGCCGAGCCATTCAACAATATAACCACCACGTTTTTGTTTACTTTCGCTATCGCTTCAATCAATTGATTGTGACCTGCGGGCAAATCCATATTGGCTCTGTCATAACCTTCGGATTCGTACACGTCTGGAAGGCCTGCAAACAGAAGAACGGTTTCAGCGCTTTTGGCATTTTTTACGGCTTCGTTAAGCAAAGTAGCGTTAGTGTCTCCCGCTGAGGTGTAGCCTTCGGCATAACTGAAAGTAGTGCCTTTTGCTAATTTTTGCAATTCATC
>OCTV010001032.1_pt1 | contig 10330 bp, 10 predicted proteins | sample 1539101 | NCBI WGS metagenome assembly OCTV01 (sample SAMEA3991422, study PRJEB22521) | metagenome | biome: anthropogenic terrestrial biome; feature: sewage plant; material: sludge | place: Sweden | collected 2012-09-26 | reverse complement strand
GCAGTCTTTGAGCCCGCAATTTTTGCAGGATCATCTTGAGGGCCGACTATCAGGAACTGATTGTACATAACATCTGCACGAGAATCTGCATAGCCGTCTTTCACGAATTGCTCTTCGTCTGACTTGGCATGAACAAGCAGACCATCGGCATCGCCATCGCGACCTTTTTGAATGGCTTCACCCGTGCCAACTGCAACAACTTGAACTTTGATATCAGGATTGGCCTTTTCAAAAGCCGGAATCAAAACATCGAACAAGCCTGAATCTTGCGTTGAAGTTGTTGATGCAAGCACCATTTCTGTCTTTTGTTGTGGTGCGGTGGTTGCAGCTTTTTCTTCACTCTTTGCACAGCCTGAAAAAAGAACAGCTGACAAAACGATCAGAAGTGCTGCGGACAAAAACTTTACGCCATGCTTCTTAAAACCCATTTCTACCCCTTTTCAAGTAACGGAAGGCGTGGCCGTTTCCAGACACACCCTAGCGTCTAGCATCCATACGAGCGTTCTAATGCCGGTTAGAAATACTAGCTCGGAGATTAATTCCAGTATCTCTTAAATTTCTGAAAAAATAATACTGTCCGCTGAGCGGGGGATATGCCTTTCGACGAGCGGTTGATAAGAAATGAAAAATCCGCCAAATAAATGGCGGATTAATCCTATGCACATGTAACGTATTCTGTAGTGGAACTTGCCTAAAATCTGTTTAGGCTAAAGCAACGTCCTCTTCTTGAAGCGCCGCATATCCTTGCTCCCCTGTACGGACCTTCACAACATTTTCAACATCATAAACAAAGATTTTTCCGTCTCCAATGTTTCCTGTGTAAAGAGCCTTTTGAGCTGCTGCGATAACATCAGCAACAGGTACTTTTGTGACGACAATCTCAACCTCGACCTTAGGCAAAAGATTCATCTCAACTGCGGTACCACGATAATATTCAGTTCTGCCCTTCTGAATACCACAACCCAATACATTAGTCACCGTCATACCTGTAACCCCGATTAAGTTCATTTCATGCTTGAGAGCTTCAAACCTCGAAGAACGTGTAATGATATCAACTTTAGTAATCTTGCCTGGACGATCAGCGTTCTCTTTTACAACTTCAGTTTTGCTTACAGGAACCGCATTCTCAAGTTTGACCGCACCCGTAATAGGCTGCCTGTATTCAGTCGCGTTGTAAGTCTTAAAGCGCTCAAGTTGTTTAATGGGAGCATTGTCTGCTGCATCGTAATCAAGTTCGCCACGAACAAGTTGCGAATCAGGATAAGCAAGAACGCCCATCTCGGGAATATCAAGACCTTCAAGTTCATCTTCTGGTGCAACACGTAATCCCCATACCTTATCAAGCACCTTGAAGAACACGTATGATACTCCAAAGCCCCAGATAAAGAGCACAGCGACGGCAATCAACTGAGCGACCAATTGGCTTGCGTCTCCGAAGAATAGACCGCGGACTCCACCTGCAACGCCATTGAGGCCATCGCCGTACGTACCATCAGCAAAGAGGCCTGTTGCAATAACTCCCCAAATGCCATTGACACCATGAACCGAAATTGCGCCTACAGGATCGTCAAGCTTAAGCTTGTTCTCGACAAAAGGAACAGCTAGACATACGAGAAACGCTGCGATAATACCAATAACAAATGCTGAAATGCCATTAACGAAAGCGCAAGGGGCGGTGATTGCTACCAATCCAGCCAGAGCGCCGTTTGCTGTCATTGAAGGATCGGGCTTTCCGTAGCGCGCCCACATATAAAACATAGCGACCAAACCTGCAGCAGCACCAGCAATCATCGTGTTCGTTGCCGCGACGGCTAAGCGAGCATCTGATGCATTGAGCGTTGAGCCGGCATTAAATGAGAACCAGCAGAAGAACAAGATGATCGTACCAATGATAGCCATTGGAATGTCGTGGCCTGGAAATGCGCGAGCCGTTCCATCTTTCTTGAACTTACCAATACGAGGTCCAATAACAATAGCTCCAGCAAGTGCGAGCATACCGCCCATCGAGTGAACAACAGCAGAGCCTGCAAAGTCGACAACACCGTGCCCAATACCGAAGTTCTTACCAAGAGTAGCGAGCCAGCCGCCGCCCCATACCCAGTTACCAAAAAGTGGATAGAGGAACATCGAAATGAAGAACGATGTAATTACTACTGCCGAATACTTAACGCGTTCAGCCATCGCTCCAGTTGGAATGGTAACCGTTGTATCCATAAAGACCATCTGGAAGAAGAACAACGCGTAAATACCTGCGTCATACACTCCACCGAGCATAAAGCCTTTTGTGCCCATGATGCCGCCGAGGCCAGGAATTGAAAGTACGCCATTAAGCGCAACACCGCCTGAACCCAAAGATGCAGCGCCACCACTTCCGCCCATTTGGAGCGCAAAACCAACTAAAAAATATCCAATTGCGCCAACAAGGAAGACCATAAAGTTCATTGTCATAGTATGAGCAGCATTTTTTGCTCGACAAAAGCCTGTTTCGACCATAGCAAAACCTGCTTGGAAGAAGAAAACCATAAAAGCGCAGATCATTACCCATACATAGTTTGATCCTAGATAGCCTTTGGCTGCTGTAGCAGCAACATCAGCAAGATTACTTTGCGGAACAGCCCCCACATAACTTGTTCCACTTGGGTCCGCGCCTACGGCCATCGCTATGCTTGCAAACAGTGAGAAAAACACTGTCACAAAAACAAGCTCCTTCCAACGCTTCAAAATGTGTTTCATTCTCTTCACCTCTCCTTGTTAACCAACAAGCCAATTCTTCAACAATCCGTCTTACTAAACCTATTCAAAGCGCTTTTTCGAGAAGTTCTGCCACGAAAATGCACTAGAATTTTCCTCAATTTCTGCAGCAAGAATGCGTACTGATCGCCAATAGCGAACACCGAGAAAAGCAATCACCGCACCAAAAACCGCTATTGAAATAGAACTATTCATTACCTTGACGTTGATATGCCAGACGACCCCCGCAGCAATGAGCAAGATGCCCATCATTACGATTGCGCCTGCTCCGCCGTAGAGTAACCGAGTTGCTGTTTTTGCCTTCATTGTTCTCTCCTTTCTTATTGGCAATAAAAAAGCGCCGGCCTCTCCCTAAGGAAAGATCCGACGCCTTTGTCGAGTAACGCTCTAAAATCATCTCGCGCCATTGCGAAATGTAAAACCAACTTTATCACCGCAGCAGATTTCGTTGGTGAACAAAAAGTTACTAGCAGATTTCATGTTTGTTACGGTGGTTTTATTGGAGGCAATAAGAAAATAAAAAATCCGCCAAACAATTGGCGGATCGATGATATGCGAATGGTGGGCCCGGCTGGATTCGAACCAGCGACCTCACGGTTATCAGCCGTGCGCTCTAACCAACTGAGCTACGGGCCCAAAAACATAGCCTAGATACTTTATCGAAAAAATGACGGCAGTGCAAGAGGTAACCCACATTTTCTTCATATGAATAATTGTTTAAGCACTATAAAAGTGGTTATAACATCAGTGTAATATCCGATATCGACTTTAAGGAGGCATCGACCAGTGTTTACATTAGTACCGGTTAACCGTCGTTTTCCTTCCGATCTCTTCAATCCTTTTCAGGATATGAGGGCCATCGAAAAGTCGTTCCTTAATGACACGATGATGAAGGAATTCAATATCGACATTCATGATGAAGGCAAGGAATACCTATTGGACGCCGATTTGCCCGGCTTTGAAAAAGATGACATTCATGTTGACGTCGATGGCGAATACCTCACAATATCCGGCGAACGTCACACCAGTAAAGACGAGCAGGACGATGAAGGAAACTACATTCGCAGAGAGAGAAGTTACGGATCGTTTAGTCGTAGTTTTAATATCGCGGATGTTGATGCCGGGAAGATTACCGGTGAGTACAAAAATGGAGTATTGAAGCTCTCTCTTCCTAAAAAAGAAGTAGTTGAGCCTCAAAAGAAGGCTATAGACATTCAGTAAGAGAAAGCTGAATAGAAGAAGAAACAATATACATAGCCTTCGCACGGGGTATCCGCACTGTTGTACAGTGCGGATACTTCCTTGTGGTACTATGCACAATATATTCCACGCATCTTGTGACTAACAAACAAAAGGGAGCAATTGAAATGTGGCGATGTCCTCAATGTGGGCAAGAATACCCGAATCAAGATGAAGCTCATACGTGCGACGCATCGTGTTCCCCGATTGTGCAATATATTATGCAACAGCCCGAAGCGTCGCACGCGCATCTTATTGAAATGTATGAAATTCTCAAAACTGTATTGCCAGAAGCCGAAGAAAAGATTGCGTGGCGCATGCCTACTTTTTGGGATGGGGGAAATTTAATCCACTTTGCCGCCTTCAAAAATCATGTTGGGCTGTTTCCTGGTGGTGAGATACCCCGGATATTTGCTCAAAAACTTGAAGGATACAAAACCGGCAAAGGGAGCATTCAATTTCCTTTTGATGAACCATTACCCAAAGCGTTAATCATTGAAATTGCACAATGGTGCAAGGAGCACAATAAAAAATAACTGCTCATCGCTTGTGACGCAATCAACGTTTTCTTCTGTGAAAACTTACTCGGGAATCGCAATTAACAGGTCATTTCCTTCAATTTTCAAAGGATATTTACGAAGATCATGTACTTTGACACTCATAAAGAGAAGCTTTCCTGGTTTAACAACCTCTCCCGTTACCACGTCAAAGATAGAACCGTGTAAAGGACAGGTGATGTGAGTTCCCTCAAGTACCCCCTCAACAAGTGAACCACCCATATGAGGGCACCGATTATCCACCGCATGATACACCCCTTCGATATTCGTTATCAGAATATCTACACCCTTGAGCGTTACCATCTTCTTGCCGCCTGGCTCGAGTTCAGTTGTTTCAGCAACCTTGATAAAGTCCATGTGCGTATCCCTCCATTTACGAAGTCACCTGAATAATTGATGACTAAATATTTATTTCACATAAATGCTTATGCTCTACTTAACATCTCTCCATTAAACAGGATGGCCGGACACGTGCCGCCCTGCAATATAACCGAATGTCAAAGCTGGGCCTATGGTGCTTCCAGCACCCCAATAAGCATTCGCGGTTGGTGACGCAATACAGTTACCCGCTCCATAGAGCCCCTCGATAATTTCTCCGTGAACATCAAGCACTTGACTGTGTTTATTAATGACAGGCCCGCCATTAGTATCCAGCGTCCCCGATGAAAGAATAATGCAATAGTACGGGCCAGCATCGTCCAGAGGATGCATCGTATAGTTTTTATCCATGTCAGCAGGCCAAGCGCCTGCACCGGGTTTTGTTGGAGGGAACGTTGTCCATTCTCTGTCATAAGCAAAATCGCCCCGCTGAAAATCTTCATCTTTACCTGACGCAGCATACTGATTGAATTTTGCGACGGTGTCTACAAGATTTGCATTGAACTGTTCATCGAGCGAAAAACCGCCCGTATGGTCCGCAAGCTGAGAAAGACGTGTCGCAATCGCATTGCCAAAATCTTCAAGCTTATCTACTTTAATGATATAAGGCGCATCCGTCGCGCCCTCTGGATAGGGAGGATACCCCTGCCATAGGTCTGCGGTTCTGCTATCGTACACAAGAAATAGCAGCATATTAGTCCACTCCGCGCGATTTGGATCCCACACGAAATGAACCATGCCGCGGTCAGAATAATTTCTCTTTTCGTCCATCACTCGCTTACCGAACTTGTTAACCTCAAGCACACTATCGCCCGGCACGAAAAAGACGTTATAGATTCCCATCTGGTTTGCGAGCGCAATTTCAAACACGCTTTGTGCGCGGAAAGCTCCGCCCATATTTCCAATTTTTGCTCCTATTTCGCCCGCGAGCGAAATGAAGTCACCTGTGTTTGTTGGCGCTGAGCATGTGCCAAATATTGGCCCTTTCTCAAAATGAAGAAGCAGTTCGGGATTATGAGAAAACCCACCGCTTCCAAAAATAACTCCCTTAGATGCGGTAAACACAATTGTCTTGCCTTCATGAAGTGCCTCTACGCCGACAACTTTCCCGCTTGTATCACGTCTAATACGCTTCACTTCATGGTCCACTAGTATTGGAATATGATTCTTTTCGGCCCATGCCTTGAGATAACTCACAAGCACATACCCATACCCTATCTTGCCGTTAGTATCTTTTGTATAGAGACACCGACCTCGGACTGAACCGTTCTCTGGTAAATGATCCTGATAATCAACTTGCGGTTTGCCGGCCCAATTAATTTCTTCGCAAAGTTCAAAGGCGCCGATTCCTTCAAAGTACTCTGTCATCTCGGCGGCATGATCAACCATTGCCTCAATAAGTTGGTACTCATTTTCTGGAAGTCCGAAGTTTTCAAGTTCAGGGCGATAGAGGTGCGGAAAAGAATAACGCGCCATATATTTCATAGTCTGCACGCGATCTTCTTTGACTCCACGAGCTCGCTGGAACTTATTGTTTGGTGTCCAGAACCCGCCGCCCGACCTAATAGTCGTACCGCCAATCTGGAGCGCTTTTTCAAGCATGATTACCGAGCACCCCTCATTAACAGCGGTAATAGCAGCGGAAAACGCTGCTGCTCCCGACCCCACAACAATCACGTCCACCACATTCTCTGAAGGTGGAGAGGCTTCAGATTTTGGGACGCTCTCTGTCTGATCTGCGCCTGCTTTCAGTTGCGCTTCGTGAGCAGTTTTCATGCTCTTGTCTTGATCTTGCATGAGAACAAATTTTTCTTTTGGAGCTCCACATCGTGGACAAGTATCAGGGGGAGTTTCGCCCTCGTGGATATAGCCACATACTGTACAAAGCCATCTTTTCATTGAAGCCTCCGAACCAAACGCTTTCACGCGCTTATTATGCTGAGCAAAACCAATCAACTGGTTCAATATGTACCCCAGAAAACGTGAATATCCAAACGAACGATTCAATTAGAGTAAAAAATTAACAATATCCACAAATGGGCCGTGAACAGGAAATATGTTGAACGCTTAACTATCTTCGCCTTGAGTTTACTTTGTCAGCAGATCCAAACAGCGCCACAATCAGCCCCAAAATTGCTAAAGAGACTTTCGAAAAAATATAAAACGAAATGGCAAGACACACTATTGCCGCCTTAAAGAAACTGCTTAAAAGATTGCTAACTATGGCAATATTCTTTGGATCGTTGACGGTGTCTAAAAACTTTGACATAAGCGTGCGCCTTCTCTGCAAATTTTAATTGTCTCCCACATGCCACGCGAACAATTCTTATGCCAAGAGTATAACTACGTGGTCAGACATGACCCAACCTTCCAAATGAGACAAATCGCGCTCACTAAACCGCAATTACGCCCAAAAATTAGATCGTTAGCGTTTTCGTATAGGATGGCGCAGCACTGTTTTCAATTTTTCAGGAGCAACCCTTTGTGGGTCAGAGAGATAGATTTCATGGTGCCTGCGTGTATCACTCATATCAATTTCATAGCCGTTATCGGTCGCGAATTTCTCAAGAGCGGCAACGGTAGTAGGCTCGTTATCGTAAGAACCAATATGCATCGCCTGAACGCATAGCCCTTCAGTAATCTCTTCGAGCCGAGCCCTTGAGACATCAAGATTTGGCTTTTTCTGAGCAAGCGCCTCTTTTGCTGACTGGAAAATCTCTTCACTCACAAAGTCTGGCTGACGAATAACTAGCGTCCATACAAACTTGTTTTTGTCAGCGATCTGCGCGCCGCCTCCCGTAAATTGGCCTTCGACATCCCAATAGCCCTCAAGTGGAGCAACAACATATTCCAATATTGCCTTGTTACCCATCTTGATAGCATATGAAAGTCCGTAGAGAAGCTGAACCGCCGTGTCAAAATCCGCACTCGTATTGGGGTCCCCTGCTCCGTCCACAGCAATAAACTTCATTTCAGGAACGTCGATAATTGAAGGGGTTGTCTTTGGATGGTAGAGCTCTCTATCAGTTTTTTTAAAATCAGTGGACATGACGCACTCATCTCCTTTAGGGTGCTGAATACTGGGAGCATACCCATCTCAGCCCTTTAGTGAATCGCTCGTTTCTTAAAGCTACCTTCCGTAACGTCCGCAACATCTTGAACAGAGATAAAAGCGTGGGGGTCTTGTTCGAGGGCAATATCACGCAGTTTTGAGATTTCAATACGCGTTACAACCGCATAAATGATTTTTCGCGCCTCATTTGAACACCCTGCCTGGCCTTCCCAAGTCATAACACTTCGGCCAAGTCGACATCCTATGAGCTCGGTAATTTCATCGGCCTCTTCAGAAATTATCATCACCGCTTTGGCTTCATCGAAGCCTTCAACAATAATGTCAATTGCTTTGTGCGCAATGAAATACGCAATCATCGAGTAAAGCGCCCTATCCCAACCGAGCGCGAGAGCGGCAAGGCTAAAAATTACGATGTTGATTATCATCACAATCTGCCCGACTGAGAGAAATGAGCGCCGACTCAAAATTATGGCCACAATCTCAGAGCCATCGAGCGATCCACCGCTTCTTAAAATAAATCCGACGCCCACACCGAGAATGATTCCGCCAAAAACGGTGGCCAAAAGGACATCGTCAGTTAAACCAGCGACGGGATGAAGCAAGGAAATGAAGATTGAAAAGGCAGAAATAGAAAACAGCGACGAGATAACAAAGGTCTTTCCAATGTGCCGGTATCCCAAAATCAAGAAGGGCACATTTAAAACAAAAGTGAACAAACCAAGGGGAAGTTTGGAGAGATGGCTGCTGATAATCGAAATACCAACAATACCGCCATCAATAATGTTATTGGGCACAAGAAATATTTCGAGACCTACGGCCGCGATGGCCGAACCTAACAATAAGAGTGCAAATTTAATAACAAGGTTTCTTATTTTTTTTAACTTCATTTCGCCTCCAGGCTTTTTCGAAACAGTAAGGGGGTGAACATATTTAAGATATAACTTCACCGTAGAAAAATGTTTTGAACCGAATTAAATAAACAAAATAAGCAGAATTACACCCTCAAAAGGCCGCGGAAACCCCGAGCAGCATAATAGGATTCTGCCCCATTATGAAAAACGAAAACGGTGTCATATCTGCGCTCGCAAAAGAGTGCTCCCCCAAGCTCCCTGATGGCAGACGGTGTCTCAATCCAGCTGGATGTCTTCAAATCAAATGCATCCAGTTTTTGCAGTTCCCGATAGTGCTCTTCGTTGAGCAACTCAATGCCAAGAAGAGCCGCCATTTCAATCGCGCTATTTTCGGGCTTGTGCTCTTTTCTGGATTCCAGGGCCGCCCGATCATAGCAAAGGCTTCTCCGACCTTTTGGGCTTTCGGCTGAGCAATCAACAAAAATGTACTCACCAGTGCTGACATCAAATGCCACAACATCAGGCTCGCCGCCAGTCTCTTCCATCTTATAGAGAGACCACACCTTTGCTGGACTCGATTCCAATCGAGTCTCAATATTTTCCCAGGACAAATCTTTATGACGTGTTTGATTTTGCGCAAAGCGCGTTTCTAGCGTAGCGAGCAGTATCTTGCGCTGGTCGTTTGATAGTTCATCATTTGCATTTTTCATGATGTACACCTCATCGCTGAAATTCTTGTTAGTAGCAAGATTCTGCTTGTCTGGAATACATACCTTTTGGAGCGGGCGACGGGACTCGAACCCGCAACAACCAGCTTGGGAAGCTGGTGCTCTACCATTGAACTACGCCCGCTTGATTGATTTACTACTCTATTATAAACAAGTTTTTCCTATATACTGATACACCCTGCTGAAAGAGTGGGATACTTGAAAAGGCTTAAAAGGAGGATTCATGATTCACGAAATTTGCCCTTCCGTCTACTCGGTCGGGGCTGTTGATAGTAATGTTCGTATATTTCACGGATACCAAGTTCCGTTTGGCACCACCTACAACTCGTACTTACTCATCGACGGCGAAAACGCCATCCTCGTCGACTTCGTTAAAGTCGCTTTTGCTCAGGAACTGCTCGATAATATCAAGCAAATTCTTGGTGATAAGCCCCTAACTCATATTATTTGTAACCACGTCGAACCTGACCATAGTGGCGCATTGCCAGCAGTGACTGCCGCATATCCACATGCTGAAGTGTACGGCACCAAAGCCTGCGAACGCGAACTTAAAGCTTACTACCCTCATGCAACGTATTCGTTTCACACGGTCACAGCGGGCGACTCGCTCAATACCGGTACTTTCACGTTTTCGTTTATCCCCATGCCGATGGTGCACTGGCCCGATTCGATGAGCACCTATGTATCTGAGATTAAGACGCTCTTTTCGAATGACGCGCTTGGTCAGCATATCGGCACAGGCGACTTCAAAGA
>OCTV010001030.1_pt1 | contig 10358 bp, 5 predicted proteins | sample 1539101 | NCBI WGS metagenome assembly OCTV01 (sample SAMEA3991422, study PRJEB22521) | metagenome | biome: anthropogenic terrestrial biome; feature: sewage plant; material: sludge | place: Sweden | collected 2012-09-26 | reverse complement strand
ATCTCCCGAATCCCTACCCCTTACTCAAACGTTCGACAACCAAATAGAGCTCTGGCATAGCCATTGTGACCAACGCGGCAAGTTGTATCCGGTGTGGAACACCTACTCTATCCGATCCTATAACAAGGTTTTTCAGAACTACACCAAAAAACATGGCGTGCCGGACCTGATCCATATTCACAGTTATCCAAGCCTCGCGATAGCAGCCTATTTTAATAAAATTTATGGTATACCCTTTTTTTACACAGAGCATAGCTCAAAGGTGGCTCAAGATAATTTAAACTATATTGAAAAGACCCTTATTCGAAAATATACCATTAAAGCGAACGGTGTCAGTGCCGTCGGCCACCATTTGGCACATACACTAGACAAAATCATCCATCGACCTGTACAAGTGATACCCAATACCCTGGATTTCGACTATTTTTATCCGGACAAAAAGATCCATACGGAGGACCTCATCATGATCAATCTGCTTAATAAAAATAAACAGGTCGACCTGGGTATCAAAACTTATCTACTGTGGCAAAAACATCATCCCCATGCCAAACTTCATATCATCGGCGATGGACCGGAAAAAGAAGACCTGACTATTCAGATCAACCACCTTAGCCAAAGTGACCATATCCTTTTATATGGCGAGCAGCATCCAAATGAATGGCTCCACCTACTCCAATCATCGGCTTGCCTGATGTTATTGTCCAAATTTGAAACCTTTGGAGTGGTAGCAGCTGAAGCCCTGGCTTGTGGTGTCCCCGTAGTGGCCCTGGAAAACAATGGAATCAATGAGATCACCAACAATGAAGAGATCGCCATATTACCTGTCACTTCTACCGAAAGAGAGGTATTGGATGGTATTGAGCAAGTCATTAAAAAAGGTAATGTCCATTTTATAAACTTAAGAGAAAAATTAAAGTCCCGATTGGATTATCCTGTAGTCGCCAGCCAATACCTATCTTTTTACAACATCGACTCAATCAAAACTACCTGAAAAAAAACATTCTTTTCATAGCCTATTATTACCATCCGGAGATGTTGACGGCCATGCGTAATTATTATTTGAGTCAGATGCTCTCAGATGCCGGCTTTGAAGTGCATATACTGACCAGGCCTTCTCCGGACTTAGAAAAATTTCGAATGGATAAGCCTATTCATTTTCATACAGTCGATGCCTGGGATTATAGACGAGTATTAAAATTATTGGGGTTCCCGGATGGCGTGACGAGCAGTGTCATCAGGCCCGGAAAATTAATCGAGTGGGGGTTTAAACTTTTACTTACTTACCCTTTAAACCTGATCTTTGGTGAAGGCGGTGGGTGGTATTATCGCAAGGCCATTAAAACAGGGCGAACCATTATTGATAAAAATCAGATCAGCATTATCTATTCCTCATATAGACCTATTACAGATCATTTCATCGCATCCAGATTAAAAAAACATCATCCCTCCCTGTATTGGATCGGTGACTTTAGAGATATATTGTGGTGGACCCGAGGTGACCGGCGTTATCAACAAGCCTGGGTCCAAAACCTATTGCTCCAGATGGATCAGATCACTGCCATCACACAAGGGATAGCTGATTTTTGGGCCTCGATAGTCGGCCGGCCAGTGACGACGGTCTACAATGGCCTGCCGGCGATCCAGGTAGATGATAGCGTTCAAAATAAATATGCCGACCGGTTTATAATTAATTATACAGGCAGGATATATACACAGTTTCAAAAAGCAGATTGTTTTTTTACAGCACTTCATGAATTAAAAAATGAATCGTCGGATTTCTCCAGTGATCTACTGATACATTATGCAGGCATCAATAAATCTACCTGGGATCAGTGGATCAAAACTCATCATATTGATTCCAACAGTATCTCCGAACATCATCAACCTATCCACGCATCCTGGCAAGCACAAAACCAGGCACAGATCAATCTACTTTTGACATGGACTACCTCTGATGTCTGGGGGTTTATTCACGGCAAGTTCAATGAATACGTAGCAGCTGGTCGACCCATCCTCTGTCTTATAGAAGGAGATCGGGATCCTGAACTGGAAGCATTATACCAACCTTTTTCCAATAGCATCATCGTCTTAAATCAGACAGACCAAATCAAAGCGATCAAAAAATATATCCTGGATATCTATCAATATTGGAAAAAAACAGGCCAAGTCCCAACCATAGCCAAAGACATAGTAAGCTCTTACGCCTGGGGCATCAAAGGAGAACCTCTGCTTAAGCTTCTGCAATAATTGAAAATCTTAATCGTCACATATACTTATCCTCCTGCCAAAAGTGTCAATGGTTTCAGGCCCCTTTATTTTGCCAGAGCCATGGAGCAATATGGATGGAAGGTAGAGGTGCTGACCCGCCATTTTACAGGATCAGAATCGTTTGATGAATACAATCGACCTAACCACACTCCTTATAGTTATACCTTAGAATCAGGTGTCATGGTGCACCGAGTCCCGCATCACAATAGTTGGTTTGGATATTATAACTGGCCCGGCATGCGATCCCTGGGTCTATGGAAATTAATCTATTTCACCCAATTGTTATGTGGCCGCACTACACAGGAATCGTATAGTAAGTGGATCGGTTATTATCTCAAACATCTATTAAAAAGCACACCATATGATGCTATCCTGGTAGAATCCGGCCCCACCAACCTGGTGAGGGCGGTAGCCAGGATCGCTTCCACCCTCCGGATCCCATATATCATAGATTTTAGAGATGCCTATTATCATGAAATGTACCTGAAGGACCCCTCTAAGATTGGGTTTTCTAAAAAAATAAAACTTGGTTTGGAAAAATATTACATGCGTAGGCCGATTACCTTTGCCCGCTATTGTATCAGCTTATCCTCCACTTTATTAAACATACTTCAAGTACCTCCAGGCAAACAAAAAGTCATAGTCAATGGATATGATGAAGTTGCCTGGAGTAAATTAAAAAATAATCCTGATGCAGACATATTCAGCATTATTATTGCCGGCACTTTGTATGATAGGGAGATTTTAAAAATCTTTCTGGAAGGGCTACAACTATTCCTGAGCAAAGGACTGAAAAAAGTAGAAGTATTGTTTATAGCACCGGGCCCTCCATCTGTCATCGAGCGCATACGAGAGGCTTTGCCTTTTGATGATGTAAAAATATTACCCACACGTATCAGTTATGAAGCGACCTTAGAGCATATGGCTACTGCTCAAGTGCTGGCCTATCACGGGTGGAAAGGATATACCGGTTATCCCAGTGCAAAGATTTATGAGTATATAAGGAGTGGTAAAAAAATCTGGATTCTGCCCGCAGACGGAGATGTCATAGATGCATTATTGTTGGAGACTCAAACCGGAAAGTCATTTACAGATCCCGGCATCGCTGCTCAACAGCTCCATGTATGGTATGATGAATGGGTGATTAAAGGAGAAGTGACCAATACACCGAATTGGGAAATAATTCAAAGGCATTCCAGGCAGGTTCAGAGTGAAAAAATAAATCAAATCGTCTCTGCGATGACACAAGGGTTAAAATGAAATGGCTACCAGATCATCGGGGTTCCAGATTGTTTAGAGTGGAATTGGCTGCAGGTTTAATCGGAGCCTTTATTTCACTATTCCTGGCAAAATCCTGGGGACCAGAATGGCAAGGCCAATGGTCCATACTTAACAATTTTACAGCTACAGTGGCTATGGTGGTTACTGCCGGGCTGCCATCTGTTCTGATTTCATTGATCAGAAGAAAAAAAATAAATGAGGCATCTATCGCCAAAAGACTTTTGAACTACTTACTCACAATGGGTATTGTGATTGGGGCCATTTGTTTTATCCTGACATTATGGCCCAGGTACGAATTTCTTATTTCAAAGCTAGCCTATCATACAGGTGGCTACCTACTCATGAGTCTCCAGATACTTTTTATCATCGCTATGAATATCCTTGCTGCATGGGCTGATGCTAAAAATAAATTGGCTCATGTATCCAGTATTCGATTGATTATAAATATAGCGTTGGGCTTTGCAGTGGTAATATGTTATTTCATTTATCAAAAAGAGATGATCCTACTGGTTACAGCTGTTTGGTATGTATTTATTATTCAGTCCGTAGTGATGGCCCTTATCATGCTCCAGATTTTATCCGGCACACCGATTCAAGCTCCGAGTATCAATACACAACATTCCGTTTGGAGCCTGATAGCCCAATCAGGGTGGATTTATTTGTTGGCCGATTTTTGCCAAAAATTAAATTATCGACTCGATATATGGTTTTTGTCAGCATATCGCACCACAGATCAGGTAGGCATCTATAGTGTCGCTGCTTCTATATCCATATTTTTACTTCTTCGTGCCCGCAATGCTCAAAGGACATTGATCAACTCATTTTCCATTACAGATGAGCAAGTTAATTACAAACTAATAAAAGACGAGACCAAAACATTGATCAGGGAGTTGGCTGGAATAATTTTACTATTCCTCCTGGCTGCATCCATTTTATTTTATTTTTTCCTTGGCACTGAATACCGGGCCGGCTACCCAATATTGTATTTGTTGGTAGCAGGCATTTTTTTTGTCTCATTGACTATGCCTATCAGTGCATACTTTGTGTATAAAAATATACCGAAATACAATTTATTATCTGCCGCCACCGGTCTCATAATAAATATCGTTTTAAACAGGATGTTGATACCTACCTGGGGAATCTGGGGCGCCGCCATGGCTTCTCTTATCACTTATTTGGCGATCTCTGTCACCTTATACGGCAGTTATTTAAAACTCATAAAGTCTCAGGTTTGAGTAGCTGGCTGGATAGAATCACGGCGATAAACAGGCAGCTAATCTCTTCATACCGATGTAGACATATTGCGTACCTGATAAACGGAATATTAAAAAAAACAGCCTTAGACAAAACAGCACCAGATCAATGGAAACTCATAAAAAACTATGATGGTAATCTTTCGATGTATGTCAATCCAAATGAACACATCGGTCGTCGAATCTACTTTGATGGATATTATGAAGGATCTGAATGGAGGGTATTGAAGAAATTAATAACCCCAAGTATGTGCATTTTCGACATAGGTGCCAATATCGGATCCTGGTCCTTACTCTTTTCTAAGCTGGCCCAAGAGGGAACAGTATATGCCATAGAACCATCCACCTGGTTTGAACTTTTAGAAAAAAATATTGCTATCAATTCTATTAAAAATATTAAAACTTTTCAATGTGCTTTTGGCAATGTGGCTCAGGAAGCATGGATCGAAGAACCCCCTCCCGGAAATGATAAAAATTACGGAATGAGCAGAATCGCACTGGACAAAAAAAGTTCCGCCAGATCAGTTAGCATATATCGATTGGATGAATTTGTAGAAAAACAAACCATAAAAAAAATTGATTGGATAAAAATTGATACGGAGGGGATGGAATTGGAAATCTTAAAAGGGGGTGTCGATGTCTTGAAACAATATCAGCCTAAAATTATGTTCGAAATGAATCCCGTCGCCCTTCATCATTATGAGGCGACCAGTGAGCAATTGGTCCTGTTTTTACAAAACCTCGGTTATATTCATTTTTACCAGGCAGGTAGAAGAGGCTTGCTGAAACAGCTGAACATACCCGAGATACTCAGCTCTGTGGCATCCTTAAATGTTTTTTGCTCAGTAAGTCCATTAAATACCTGATGGCGCATATTTACCATATTCCGACCTGGTGGCCAAGTGAACAAAAACCTTTCAATGGCATATTTATATTGAACCTGATAGACGCGCTGGCAGAAGCCAATCCAAATCATCAACACACCATCGCCATTCATTCTACCAATCTCCAGTGGATATCTCCACGAAATATCATTAAGGACACTATCAACTTCTTTAATAAAGATCTTGCAGTATTGCGAAACGAAGCCAATATCCATTATAAGGTCATAAAGCGCACTATTGGTATGAACCCTATCACCGGCATAAACTACATTCAATCTTTAACCAACAAACATCTCAAGGTAATAGAATCATTACCGTCAAAACCAGATCTTATACATGCGCATGTGAGCTACCCCTCTTTACTTATTGCCCAGGTGATTTCAAAAAAGTATAATATCCCTTATATTTTGACCGAGCATTCTACGAGGTTTCCTGATAGACGATTTGAAGACTTTGGTTATTCTCACGATCAAATTGCTGAAGCTTTTATAGCATGTTCAGCTACAATTGCAGTAAGTCAACATTTAGGCAACAAATTTTTATGCTATGGCAAGGTGGCGGACTATATCATCCCAAATTTTATAACCTGGCAGAAACCTGTTCTTACACCCAAGGCACCCCCATTCACCTTTCTGATTATTGCTCTATTAAATGACTCTAGAAAAAAAATTGGGTTGGTAATTTATGCGCTAAGCCTGGTATTAAAAAATGTTTCTGAAGTGCAGCTAATTATAGCAGGCGAGGGCTCTATGAAAAAAGATTTGATGAAACAAAGTGCGGCATTAGGATTGAATGATCATATCACCTGGTTTGGCTTGACCGATGAACCTAAAAAAATGAACTTATTAATAAGAAGTCATGCCTTAATCATATCAAGTGAAGAAGAGACTTTTGGCATCACCGCCATTGAGGCCCATTCCTATGGTCTACCAGTACTGAGTACCCGATGTGGCGGTCCTGAAGAAATCATCCAACCGTTCAATGGAATACTGGTAGAGAAAAACGATATGAATAAAATGGCAGAAGGTATGATATATATGATCAACCACCTTCAATCGTTTGAAGCCCAACATATTCAATCGGCTAGTTACGCTATCTATGGAAAGGATAAAATAACCTCTCAATATCTAAAGGTGTACGCAAATATCCTTGACCATTCCAAAACTCACTGAGTTCAATGAATCATTATACCATAGCACAAAGTTGGAATCACATTTCATACTCACCGTAGTATAACGAGTTTACCAATCCCCTTGGTAAAAAATCTCCTCGCATCTTTGCCTTCGGCATCATTCAATGCTTCAAAAGAGGAGTAAGTTTTCCCATTCAAATCTTTTAGGATCACCCGGTACAAGTAAGTACCATTGGCCAATATATTGCCGTACTCATCGTGGCCGTCCCAGTAGCCTTCAGTCAGGTGAGTCCCTTCGCGCAATGGTCCCAGGTCCATTTCAGTGAGCTCGCGCACGACCCGGCCACTGACTGTCATCACCTGGATTTTGAATACGGTAGGCGCCTCTCCTGTCAAAGTATAGGCAAACCTGCACTGGGTGCTAAAAGGATTGGGATAAGGCAATATGGACGAAACAGAATTTTCGGTGATCACTTTAAAGCTGATCTCATAAGCTGCAGTGGCAGCAGGATTGCCTGATCTATCATTTCCTTGCACCCGTAGCGTGTACAAACCATTCAGGGTAAACTGTGGATGATATTGCACGGACAATTCGTTTTTGTTGACATCAATAGTATACTCTTTTAATGACACCGGGACGAACTTATCCGTACCAGGCAATTTGAGGCTGATGGTCACTGCAGAGGTATCGGTGCCTGTCCAGGCTTTATTATCCTTTAAGTCAATGAGGATCAGAGGTTGTTTAGAGACGATTTCATTATTGATGATTTGTGTTCCATCGAAAAATACGGTCACCGTAGGTGGTGTAAGGTCAGTCACTACTACATAATTAATTTGGCCCGCATTATTGCGCAGGGTTATTTCAGGCAAAGCCGTCAGATTGATAAGGTTGACCAGGATGGATTGATCCCGCACACGGCCTTCTGTAGAGATCTCTTTGGTGAGTGTTTTTTTTGCTCCTGGAGAAAGCAGTGTATTGTAAGTGGTATCCTTGTGCGATCTGTTTTGCTCGTCGGTGATAGTATAAATCACCATAGACGAATCTATAGGTTGATCACCAATATTTTGAATGGTAAATTTTAAACGACTGGGATCGCCCTGATCTATCGAGTCTTTGAAAAATTCAAATTCATCATTAGAAGCGATAGCCAAATCAGCCCATCTCTTAAAATGAATGCGCCAATAATCCATATGGATAGATCCTGTACGAAGGCTGTCATTAGCTAACCAATTTAATTTGAGATAAGGGTAAGTGGAAGCATTTACCTTGGTCAAATCAAAATTAGTTGCTCTGCCACGATACAGAGTATCCAGGTTATCCCCGTTTAGTCCCTGGATGCTTATTTCATTGTCCTCCTTGTTCCTTCCATCCTGATGTAACCATTCAAATTTTTCCCAGGAGGAGGCAGGACCAATTAGTGGGGATTCGTGCATGCCGGATTGTCTTATCAAGGGCAGTTCGAAAGCCGATCTGATCTCAAGGCCATTAGAAGAGATGCCTTCGTCTATGATTTTTTTTCCTTTTTGATAAACAAACACATAGGGATAAGAATAATTATCGCCTATGAGGTTGCGAATAAGTGTTGCTCCATTTTGTTCAAACACCTGGTATAAATTCTTTCCGAGACTCAAAGAATCCATCGCCCAAAATTCCGGAAAATAACTAGCCCCGGGTTGAATATGATTGATCACGATGACATACTGACCATCTTGAATTCCTTCGTTCATAAACCTCATGAGATTGCCTCTTTCTTCAGAAGTGTTTTTGTCCATTGGAAAATAATATCCCGGTGCCGGGATGGAGAATACGTTAGTGGCCCCATCACGACCGCCTACCGGATTACGGACTAAGCCTACTTTTGGATCCCAAATAGTCAGGATAAACTCTGATTGAAAATTGCCATTATTTCGTGTGTACCTTTCTCCATTGATCAATACTTTAGAATATTCAGATGGATCCAGAATACTATTTATACTGGAGGCGACAAAGCTTGTGGGCTGTGTAGCGAGTTGCCACTGATTGGCATCCAAATTAAAATTAAGTGTTTGATTGGGTTTATTTTCAGCGTACTGATACCCATGAGACTGATTCCAACCAGGACCCTGCCCGGGCAAATAAATAAATGACCTTTGACTCCAAAGGACAGGCCTTCCTGTTCCAACAGTATCTGCCGCTACCCGCCAATAATAAACTGTACCCGCCTGTGCATTGAAGGTAGGACTCCACGTAATGAGCCCTCCCCTTTGCTTTGTATTTATTTTTTGAAGGAAAGCAGAGTTAAATAAAGCCGTGGTGTCCAGCTCAAATATATAGTTGTCGGGATTACCCAGGGCATTGCTGGTGAAGGCTTTTAAGGTGATCGGTGATGATCCGACGATGCCATAATCCTGAGGATAGGCAGGTGTGACTTCGTTGTTAAATATCCCGACGATAATGCCGGTCGTACCATTGATTTTTAATTCATTATTGTTTTCTGCAAAAGGCTGCGGCAATTCATTAAATATATTGTCAGGATCGATTTTGATATTGAGGGTATTATTACCAATCACATTTTCAGGCATGGGCAGGGCAATAAAAACCTCCTTGTAGGCCTGCTCTAATTTTTCCTGAAAGCGATAAGTAAGTACTTTCCCATCAGGCAAGGTATGACTCACTTCGAAGGGGATCACCTCACTGTTGTATCGGCCCAGGTTCCAGAGTGTAAAACTAAACCGTAGACTGTCCTGATCTGCCTGCACATTTTGTGGGATGGTCTTAAAACTTTTTGTGTCTAAAGTATAATCCGGTCCTGTATGATAGTTAAGCTGTATCGCCGGATCTCCTTGAATAGACAACTGCTGAGTAAGTGCCTGTACGGTAAAAGAACTGGAAGTAGCAAGTTCCCGCAAAGCCTGAAAATGCAGACTCGAAATCGTCTGGTTATAATAATCGCTCCCCATATGGCCATACAACCTTTTTCCATAATTGCCATAATCCCCATCCGTGCCGATACCTGAGGAGGCAATGTAAACTATATCTCCTTTAGAAGAAAATATAAAGGACTCGCTGAGGCTTACTCCGGTAGTATGCATATTACCCGAATTACATCCCAGCGTAAAACAAATGGGATACTTGCCCACATTGTCAAAAATCTCGGGATCATCCAGTCCCACTTCAGTAGCACTGATCGCTCCATGTCCCAGGTAACTATGCACTACCACTCCTTCATTGATCAGGTTTTTTACGATTTCGGACACCCCCCCCTGAATCGGGTCGGAGGAAGTTTTTTTGACAGAAAAGACTTCAGGATTCATCAGACTGCCCTGGATGGCACTTTTAAAGCCATCCAACAAGCGGTCAAATCCATCCGTAGGGGATCCTCCTGCCAGGTGCAAGATCTTTTTCCGCCAGTATAAGTCATCATTTGACCCGGGGGATTTAAGTTTTGATTCATATTCTTTGACCTTCTTTAGATAGTTGGATACCTGATCAGGGCTGGTCGCGGCCAGTCGGGCTATATTGAATACCGGAAGGTTTTTTCCCGGGGCTGCAAAAGTCAG
>OCTV010001029.1_pt1 | contig 10370 bp, 12 predicted proteins | sample 1539101 | NCBI WGS metagenome assembly OCTV01 (sample SAMEA3991422, study PRJEB22521) | metagenome | biome: anthropogenic terrestrial biome; feature: sewage plant; material: sludge | place: Sweden | collected 2012-09-26 | reverse complement strand
TTCCGATCTAACAGATGATTGAGGATACGTGTTACTTCGTCAAACATGACGCGAATGTATTTGCCGCGTTCCGGCACTTCGATTCCGAGCAATTTCTCGGTCGCAAGGCAGTAGGCGTGCTCATTGCACATCATCGAGACGTAGTCTAGACGATCCATGTAAGGCACCGATTGAACCCACGTACGGGTTTCAGCCAATTTTTCAGTAGCCCTATGTAAAAGACCGATATGCGGATCAGCCCGCTGGACGACTTCGCCATCCAACTCGAGGACTAGACGCAAAACGCCATGCGCGGCAGGGTGCTGCGGACCAAAATTCAGAGTGAAATTGCGGATATCAGCCATGCGCAGGATCCCCGTAAATGTCTTCGCGAACGATGCGCGGCGTGTTCTCGCGAGGCTCTATAGTGACCGACTGATAGATTACACGCGCCTGATCCGGGTCATAACGCATCTCAACGTGACCGGAAATCGGAAAGTCTTTGCGGAAGGGATGCCCGATGAAGCCATAATCGGTCAGGATACGACGCAGGTCATCGTGACCAACGAAAGCAATTCCGTACAAATCAAAAGCTTCGCGCTCGAACCAGTTGGCGCTCGCCCAAACACCAGTTATCGAAGAGACAGAAGGAAAGCTCTCATCTTCAGCAAAAACTCGCACACGGAGCCGCCAGTTGTGAACGACAGACAAGAGATGCGTGACAACAGCATAACGCCCTCCTTGCCAATCGCCATCGCGGTATGTCGAATAATCGACGCCACAGAGATCAATCATCTCATCAAAGCCGAAAGCCGCCTCAGCGCGCAATGCGGTCATTATGCCGAGATAGTTGTCAGCACCAACCTCGATGGTAATTTCACCCAGCGCAAGCGTTTGAGACTTTAGCTTGTCGCCGAAATATTCCTGCAGTTTTTGACTAAGCGTTTCCAGCTTGGCAGACATATCGAATCAGCCTTGGCAATTAACGAGCGATAGTGTTTGTGCGACGTATCTTGTTCTGGAGCTGGATGATCCCATAGATCAGAGCCTCAGCAGTCGGGGGGCACCCCGGCACATAGATATCGACAGGAACGATGCGATCACAGCCACGCACCACAGAATAGGAATAGTGGTAATAACCACCACCGTTTGCACAAGAACCCATCGAAATAACCCAGCGAGGCTCGGCCATTTGGTCGTAAACCTTGCGCAAGGCGGGGGCCATTTTATTGGTCAGCGTACCAGCAACAATCATTACATCCGACTGACGCGGACTCGGGCGAAAAACAACACCGAATCTATCGAGATCATAACGGGAAACGCCCGCATGAATCATCTCAACCGCACAGCAAGCCAAACCAAAAGTCATGGGCCATAGCGAGCCGGTACGCATGTAATTGATCAGCTTGTCAGCCGTTGTGGTGACAAAACCTTCCTGGAGAACACCTTCAATAGCCATACGCTACCCCTATTCCCATTCCAGCGCGCCTTTGGCCCAGGCATATACATAACCAACGACCAGAATAGCAACAAATACAAGCATCTCAACAAAACCAAAAACCTTGATCGACTCTGTTGCAACAATATCTTTAAAGATCGAAGCCCACGGAAACAGGAAAGCAATTTCCAGATCGAACAAAATAAAAAGAATCGCAATCAGATAAAACCGCACATCAAATTTCATGCGCGCATCTTCGAATGCTTCAAAGCCACACTCGTATGGAGAGAGCTTTTCCGGGTCCGGACGGCTAGGGGCCAGAATAAATCCCATTGCAACAGGCAGAACGCCCACAGCAACCCCCACCAGAACGAACATCAGAATTGGAAAGTAGTTTTCCATTATCCGCCGCCAATATTCAGTTTCTTGTTCGAAACAGCGCACCTTACGGCCACTGCCCCAGATTTGGTGCCGACGGCGAGACTCGAACTCGCACAGCTTGCGCCACTACCCCCTCAAGATAGCGTGTCTACCAATTTCACCACGTCGGCACTTCTTTTTTGGACCTCCCGGCGAGGCTTCAATGCCAAGCCGGGCAACCCATTTTACTTCGGAATATCTTTTGCTTTGGAACCAGCATCAGCAGGCACCGCCGGCGATTCGCCACCCACCGGAGCAGGCTGCGAAACAGTCTGAGATTGTACCGGTTCTTGCATCACACTGCCAGTCGTTTTTGGCTTGCTGGAAGCAACATATGCCAAGGTCAAGCTAGTCGCAAAAAACACGGCAGCAAGAATCCCGGTTGCACGACTCAGAAAATTGGCTGAGCCAGTAGCCCCAAACAAACTTCCTGAAGCACCACTACCAAACGCAGCGCCCATATCGGCACCCTTGCCATGTTGCATCAGAACCAGACCAATAATGGCTATTGCCACCAGAATATGCACCGCGAGAACGAGAGAGAAAAACCAGTTCATTTAATAACCTATCAATTTGCAGCAATGCAAATTTTCAAAAAATCATCTGCCATCAAGGCCGCCCCTCCGATCAACCCACCATCGATATCAGCCTGCCCGAACAACTCCATCGCATTCTGGGGCTTTACGCTGCCACCGTAAAGAATACGCAAACCACTTGCCACCGCCGAATCCAAAACCGAAACCTGGGCCCTGATTGCCGCATGCACCTCTTGCGCCTGCGCCGGTGAAGCGGTTACCCCGGTACCGATAGCCCAAACTGGCTCGTATGCAAGGACAGCGCCGGCCAAAGCTGAAACACCGCAACGATCAAGCACCGCAGACAGCTGCCGCGCAACTACTACCCCTGTATCTCCCGCCTCGCGCTCTATCAGAGTTTCTCCGACGCACAAAACAGGAACCAACCCTGCCCGAAATGCAGCCTCAAACTTCATGGCAACAACTACATCCGTTTCCCCGCAAAGCGCGCGACGCTCGGAATGTCCAACCAAAACGTATTGGCAACCAAACTCAACCAACATCGAAGCAGACACTTCGCCGGTAAAAGCTCCGGAAGCATGCTCACTTAACGATTGAGCACCGAGAGCAACCCTGGAGTCAGCCAGAACCGACCTCGCCTGTGGAAGATACGGATAGGGCGGACACACAACGACATCGCACACCAGATCAGCCACACCCACTTTGATGCGCTCAAGCAAAGTAGCATTCTGCTGAAGCGCGCCGTGCATTTTCCAGTTACCTGCAACGAGCTTTCTACGCATGGGCTAGATAATTCCGTTGGCGAAAAACTTTCGGATTATAGCTCCCCGTTGTTTTTGCGGTCAATACGATTCGAGAAACAAGCTAGCTTATTGCGCAGCTTCCCGTACGATTCCAGCCAGCTTTTCCGCGGCGTTGGCCACTTCCACCGCATCTTCGCCCTCCACCATTACTCGGAGCAACGGCTCAGTGCCCGACGCGCGCAGCAGCACCCTTCCCCGCTCGGCGAGACTTACTTCTGCCTGAACCAAAGCGGACGCAATCGCCGGATGGTCTTTCCATGGAAATCCACGAGCTACAGGCACATTGATCAGTTTTTGAGGATATAGCGCAAGTTCACCAAGCAAACTCTTCAAATCACCGCCAGCCTCACGCAGCGCTGCGAGCACCTGCAGTGCAGCCACGATGCCGTCCCCGGTCGTATGACGATCCATCGCGAGAATATGGCCTGAGTTTTCGCCGCCATAGAGCCACCCCTTTTCATTGAGCATCTCGACTACATAGCGGTCGCCAACAGCCGCGCGGGCAAAGGGGATATCAATCTTCTCCAGCGCATGTTCCAACGCAAGATTTGTCATCAAAGTACCTACAACGCCTTTGACTTTAGTCGTACGGGCACGACTCCGAACTATCGCGAATAACAGTTGATCGCCGTCATATAGATTTCCTTCAGCGTCGACCATTTGAAGGCGGTCCGCATCACCGTCGAGCGCGATGCCGAGGTCAGCCCGGTTAGCTAGAACCGCCTCACACAGGGCTTTAGGCGCCGTTGCACCAACTCCGTCATTTATGTTCAGGCCATTCGGTTGCGCGCCAATAGTAACGACATCTGCGCCCAATTCATGAAAGACGCTCGGTGCAATTTGATAGGCAGCACCATGCGCGCAATCAATGACGATTTTCAGGCCGCGAAGATCGAGATCATTTGGAAAAGTGCTTTTACAGAATTCGATGTAACGACCACGCGCATCTTCAATTCGACGAACTCTACCGAGATCCGCCGGGGCGGCGCACTGCATCGGTTGATCGATACCCTCTTCGATTGCATGCTCAACGTGATCAGGCAGCTTGGTTCCCTGTGCCGAGAAAAATTTTATCCCGTTGTCGTAGTATGGATTGTGTGATGCGGAAATGACAATACCAGCCTGCAAACGCAAGGCACGGGTCAGATAGGCAACCGCTGGCGTGGGTAGAGGCCCGACCAGGAAAACCTCGACCCCTGCCGCTGAGAATCCCGCCTCCAGGGCAGATTCAAGCATGTAACCCGATAGACGAGTGTCCTTGCCGATAAGTACCGCCGGACGCTCACCAGCCGGCATCGTGTGCTGACCAAGCAAAGCTTTGCCGGCCGAATAGCCGAGGCGCATCACAAAATCCGGGGTAATAGGAGACTGCCCCACACGCCCACGAATGCCATCTGTACCGAAATATTTTCTACTCATTTTGACCCCCTTGTTCGATTGCCGACCAGACTGCCAACGCATCCTTGGTCGCAGCCACATCATGCACCCGTACTATTTTCGCACCTTTTTGCACAGATAGCAGCGCCGCCGCCACACTGGCAGCCATTCGCTGGTCGACTGGACGCCCGGTTATTGCGCCAAGCATCGCCTTTCTTGAAACGCCAACCAGCACTGGAAGACCCTCGGCACATGCTGCGGTCAACCCGCGAAATAGCGCCAAATTGTGCGCCAGAGTTTTGCCGAAACCAAAACCAGGATCGAGCACGAGACGATCATCGCCAACACCTGCGGACCGGCATCGCTCAACCGCCGCCTTCAAAAAAACCCCGACCTCAGCAACCACGTCACCATATACCGGCGTCTTCTGCATCGTACCGGGCTCTCCTTGCATATGCATGACACAGACGGCGCAATCACTGCCCGCCACGACTGCCAATGCTGCCGGCTGGACCATCCCGGTGATGTCATTAATCATCGTCGCACCAGCCTCCAGGGCTGCACGCATGACTGCAGGCTTATAGGTATCAACAGAGACAGGTACGCCCCAGCCAGTCAATTCCCGAAGAACCGGCAATAGTCGCCGCAGCTCGTCCGCTTCCGAGGTTGGAATGGCGCCGGGACGCGACGATTCTGCACCAACATCCAGAATATCGGAGCCAGCCTCAAACTGCTGACGCGCATGTGCAATTGCGCGATCGACATCGCCAGCGACCCCGTCACCCGAAAAAGAGTCGGGAGTGAGGTTGACTATCCCCATTGTCAGAGGACGATCCAGCAAGAGCTGGAAACGTCCACAGCGTAGTGTCTTCATGGTTCAGAAAGTAAAAAGCCGGGAGAAAACTCCCGGCTAGTTTGAAAAATCAGACAATCAGGCCGTCGCTGCGGCGGTTGGCTCCGCTCCAGGCGTATCACTGGGTGTGGTCGCCCGAGTCATCGACTGAGACGGCTTCGGCGGACGCGGGGGCTTGCCAGACATGATGTCGTCGATCTGCTCGGCATCGATGGTTTCCCATTCAAGCAGCGCCTTGGTCATTGCCTCAACCTTGTCTCGATTGTCCTCAAGCAATTTGCGGGCAAGAGCGTACTGCTCGTCAATGATGCGACGAATTTCGGCATCCACCTTCTGCATGGTCGCTTCAGAAACATTCTTGTGCTGGGTGACAGAGCGACCAAGGAAAACCTCACCTTCGTTCTCGCCATAAACCATTACGCCAAGATCGGACATACCGTAGCGCGTGACCATATCCCGAGCCATCGCGGTAGCGCGCTCGAAGTCGTTGGAAGCACCGGTCGTCATCTGATCCATGAACAACTCTTCCGCTATACGACCACCGAAGAGCACGGCGATGCGGCTCATCAGGTATTGACGGTCATAGGCGTAACGATCCTGCTCCGGCAATTGCATGGTCAAACCCAAGGCGCGACCACGCGGGATGATCGTAACTTTGTGCACCGGATCGGACTTCGGCACCAGCTTGGCAACCACGGCATGACCGGACTCGTGGTAGGCCGTGTTCATCTTCTCGTCCTCGGTCATCACCATGCTGCGGCGTTCGGCGCCCATCATGATCTTGTCCTTGGCCATCTCAAAGTCGTCCATATCAACCAGGCGCTTGTTGCGGCGGGCGGCAAACAGGGCGGCTTCATTAACCAGATTGGCGAGGTCAGCACCGGAAAAGCCGGGAGTGCCGCGAGCAATGACGTCAGCCTTGACGTCGCCAGCAATTGGCACCTTGCGCATGTGCACTTTGAGGATTTCCTCACGTCCGCGAATATCCGGCAGCGGCACAACGACTTGTCGGTCAAAACGGCCCGGACGCAGCAGTGCCGGGTCAAGGATGTCAGGACGGTTGGTTGCTGCGATCACGATCGTACCGGAGTGACCTTCGAAACCGTCCATCTCGACCAGCAACTGGTTCAACGTTTGTTCGCGTTCGTCGTTGCCACCACCAAGGCCGGCACCACGATGGCGACCAACAGCGTCAATTTCATCGATGAAAATGATGCAAGGCGAGTGCTTTTTGGCATTCTCGAACATGTCACGGACGCGGGCTGCACCGACACCAACAAACATTTCAACGAAATCGGAACCGGAAATGCTAAAGAACGGGACTTTTGCTTCGCCGGCAATAGCCTTGGCGAGCAGCGTCTTGCCGGTACCCGGGTTGCCAACCATCAGCACCCCCTTGGGAATACGGCCGCCGAGTTTCTGGAATTTGGAAGGGTCGCGCAGGAAATCAACAATTTCCTGAACCTCTTCCTTGGCTTCATCGCATCCGGCGACGTCGGCGAAAGTAATGACGTTGGTCGACTCGTCCATCATCCGGGCCTTGGATTTGCCAAAGGAGAACGCCCCGCCCTTGCCGCCACCCTGCATTTGGCGCATGAAAAATACCCAGACGCCGATCAGCAACAGCATGGGGAACCAGCTGACAAAGAGATTCATCAGGAAGGATGGCTCCTCTTCCGGCCGCGCTTCAACCTTGACGCCGCTCTTGAGAAGATCGGAGACCAACCAAAGGTCAGGGGGTGCGTAGGACGTAACACGCTTTCCTTCGGTGGTCGTCGCCTTCAGCGTCCGGCCTTCCATGACCACTTTGGAAATTCGGCCGGCCTTCACCTCCTCGATGAACTGCGAGTACTCGACAGCACCGGTGGCAACCTGGCGGTTGTTGAACTGGTTAAACACAGTCATCAGCACCAAACCAATGACCAGCCAGATTGCGAGATTTTTGAACATGTTGTTCAAGCTTGCACTCCTTAAACAGCGCCGAGCAATAAAAATAGCATTCTAAACAAAACTCTTAGCGCAATGTACGCCCAAGCAAATAAAGCTCGGCGCTACGATCGCGAGAAGCATCCGGTTTCCGCACTACAACAGTCTTGAACGTCTCACGCATTTGACGAAGAAATGTCTCGTAATCCGTTCCTTGAAACACTTTGACCAGAAAAGCGCCGTCCGGTTTCAGGTGAACTCGGGAGAACTCCAGACCCAGCTCAGCCAGATGCATGACGCGCGCCTGGTCGACCAAGGGCACCCCTGACATATTGGGGGCCATATCGGACATTACAAGCCCGACTCGACGATCTCCTAACTGTTTTTCGAGTTTTTCCAGCACCTCGTCTTCCCGGAAATCGCCCTGGATAAAGTAAACGTTATGGATCGGGTCCATCTCGAGCAGGTCGAGCGCAACGACCATACCGACATCACCAACGCGCTTTGAAGCGACCTGTGACCAGCCTCCGGGCGTTGCGCCAAGGTCAACCACAACCTCCCCACGCTTCAGCAACTTATCTTTGTCGTCGATCTCAAGCAGCTTGAATGCGGCACGAGAACGCCAGCCCTCCTTCCTCGCTAGCTGAACGTAGGTGTCATTCACATGCTCACGCATCCAAGCTTTGCTGGTTCTGGTTCTTTTCATTCGGTAAAATACCGCTTTTGAAAGGTTTAACTATGCTGGAAATATCATCTGCCCAACGCCGCGAGTTGCGCGCCAAGGCCCACGACCTGAATCCGGTTGTCTCGATTGCCGAAAACGGCCTCACAGAAGGCGTTTTGAAGGAAATAGAGATGAATCTCAACGCTCACGAACTGATCAAGATTCGCGTTTATGGTGACAGCCGCGAAAATCGTCTGGCCTATTACGATCAAATCTGCCTCCAACTAGGTGCCGCCCCCGTCCAGCACATTGGCAAGCTGCTAGTCGTCTTTCGCCCCATCCCCGCCGAGATTGCTGCGGTCAACGCGAAAAAAGCACCAAAACCGAGACGCCCGATTCCGAGCCCCCCCCGCAAGAGCAAACGCGCCTTTCAGGGCTGATCACTTCAGTCCGCGACCACTCCAGACAACGAGCCACACACCCAGCAGACTCTGCATCAGGTAGAGAATGCTGGAAGCACCATGCCAGGTTGCAAAGCGGTCGCGCATGACGCTTTCCATGACCTCACGAGGAAAAGCATCGGCCTTGAGTTGCGCCATAAGCGGCTGAATACCGAACTGGCTCGCTGCCGTCATCAGCGCCATCGCCACAACCAGCCAGAAGACGCCGCTTTTGAAGAAGCGAGCACCCCAACGCGACAACAAGAAAACAAGAAGGTAGGCAGCACAGCCCAGCCCGACCCAACCGATCAGCGCAAATAACTTGCCCGCCACCATACCGGCAAGTTGCCGATCACCGAGGCTTGAAAAAAGCACCGGCGCCGTCAGATAGCCAATGGCCCACATCCCCCCCACCCACAGGGTGATGGCAAACAGATAGAGCGCCTCGGACAAGCGACGCACGGGCTTATTCGTAACGAACGTCGATGACTTCGTACTCACGGATGCCGCCCGGCGCCTGCACCTGAGCGATATCGCCGGCGTACTTGCCGATCAGGGCACGGGCAATCGGCGAATTCACCGAAATTTTGCCAGCCTTGATCTCTGCCTCGTCCTCACCAACAATCTGGTACGTAACCGCGTCACCAGAGTCCTGATCTTCCAGATCAACAGTAGCGCCAAAAACGCAACGACCATCCGCATCGAGCAGCGTCGGATCAATAATCTGCGCGTGCGACAACTTGCCTTCGACCTCCTGGATACGCCCCTCAATGAAACCCTGACGCTCCTTGGCCGCATCGTACTCGGCGTTCTCAGACAAGTCACCATGCGCCCGCGCTTCGGCAATGGCACCAATCACCCACGGACGATCAACAGTCTTCAGGCGATGCAATTCTTCGCGCAGCTTCTCAGCGCCCTTAACGGTCAATGGAACTTTGCTCATATCATCTTCCAGCAAAAGCAAAACCGCCGGCGCCCTTGGGGCAACCCGGCGGTTTCAGGTTGATTTCAGTTTAGCTGCGTGTGCAAGGCCTGAATCGGATAGACCACCAACTCACCCAAATTGCGAATCCCCTCGGCTGCAGCCTCGGCGCCCCAGATCGTCGTGTACATGGTGACACGAGCCTGCAGGCCCGATGTGCGAATATTGCGCGAATCGTTGACCGCCTGGCGCTTTTCTTCCACCGTGTTGATGATCAAGGAAATTTCATTATTCTTGATCATGTCGACAATGTGCGGACGGCCTTCGGTGAACTTGTTGACCGTTTGCACCGGCAGTCCGGCCGCTTCAATGGCATGTGCCGTACCGCGCGTAGCCACCAGATGGAAGCCAGCTTCGTGCAGGTGGCGGGCAATTTCGATGGCCTTGGCCTTGTCGCTATCCTTGACCGACATGAAAACCTTGCCGGATGTCGGCAGCTTGACGCTCGCCGCCAGCTGGGACTTCACGAAGGCCTCAGCAAACGTCACGCCAACCCCCATGACTTCGCCGGTCGACTTCATTTCCGGGCCCAAAATCGTGTCGACCCCAGGAAATTTGACGAAGGGGAAAACGGCTTCCTTGACCGAAAAATACGGCGGAATCACTTCCTTTGTAACCCCCTGATCCTTCAGGCTGCGCCCGGCCATGCAGCGCGCGGCAATCTTGGCCAGTTGCAGGCCGGTCGCCTTGGAAACATAGGGCACCGTGCGTGAGGCACGCGGATTGACTTCCAGCACGTAGACGTCGTTGTCCTTGATCGCAAACTGCACGTTCATCAGGCCACAGACATTCAGCGCCTTGGCCATCAGCTTGGTCTGGCGGCGCAGTTCGTCCTGCACGGCAGCCGACAGCGAATAGGGCGGCAGCGAGCAAGCCGAGTCGCCGGAATGCACGCCAGCCTGTTCGATGTGCTCCATGACGCCGCCGATGATCACTTCGTCGCAGTCGGACA
>OCTV010001027.1_pt1 | contig 10378 bp, 11 predicted proteins | sample 1539101 | NCBI WGS metagenome assembly OCTV01 (sample SAMEA3991422, study PRJEB22521) | metagenome | biome: anthropogenic terrestrial biome; feature: sewage plant; material: sludge | place: Sweden | collected 2012-09-26 | reverse complement strand
TGATAAGTAAGTATTTTCTCTTAACCCCTCTGCATAAAGTAAATAAGAAAATAATAATTTTGTTTCTAATGTTACATTTTTTATAGTTCTTAACGATAGTTTTTGTGATGTCAATCATGGCTGTGTGCTATAATATAAATTTCAGAGCTTGTATAGGATTATAGCCTTTTTTGTATTCATATAATTTAGTGAAGGGTGGGGATTTTATGTTTTCAAATCTGATTAACCTAGCACTAAATAACTTATTATATTTTGCTTTACATATTGAAGGAAACGGAGTTTTCCCTAAACCACTTAATGCTAAGGAAGAAGAACGCTGTTTCCATGCTATGGCTGACGGTGATGCCACTGCCCGTAATAAATTGATTGAACACAACTTAAGATTGGTTGCGCATATTATAAAAAAATATTACTCAAATGCAAAGGATCAGGATGATTTGATTTCTATCGGAACAATAGGGCTAATCAAGGCAGTTTCAACCTTTGATTTTTCAAAAGGGACCAGATTTGCAACTTATGCTTCAAGATGTATAGAAAATGAAATACTAATGCACTTTCGCGGTATAAAGAAAACTGCTGGTGACATTTATATTGACGAACCGATTGAAACCGACAAAGACGGAAATCAGCTCACTTTAATGGATATTGTCACAGATAATTGCTGTATGATTGATGAAATTGACCTGATTATTAAATCAGAGCAGCTATACAAATTTATTGATGAATGTCTTGACGAAAGAGAGCTGACAATAATTAAACACCGCTATGGTCTTTTTGGTTATAGACCATTAACACAAAGAGAGGTTGCAAAAAAGCTTAATATTTCACGTTCGTATGTTTCAAGAATAGAAAAAAAAGCGCTTTCCACACTAAAAAAGAAGTATGAAAAGACGCCTTTGTTTGGATAAAATTATGAATTAAGCATTATCTTTTTCATCAGTACTCAATTGTGACAAACAGATTTCACGATACACCTCGCAGGTTTGAAACAACTCGTCATGGGTGCCAATACCCGCAACTTCACCATCATCAAGTACAATGATTTTATCAGCATACTTAATAGTATTTGCACGCTGAGAAATCATCAGAACCGTCATATTTTCAGTATTCTGCTTTATTGCCTTGCGCAATGCCGCATCAGTTGCGAAGTCTAACGCACTTGCACTATCGTCAAGAATTAGTATCTGTGGATTAGGAACCAGTGCCCTCGCGATAGTCAGCCGTTGCTTTTGCCCTCCCGAAAGATTTCTTCCGCCCTGCAATATTTTTGTATCATAGCCATCTTGAAGCTTTTGTATAAACTCGTCTGCCTGAGCAATTTTGATAGCTTTTTCTATTTGAGAAATGACTGCGTTTTCGCAGCCCCATCGCATATTTTCTGTAATTGTGCCTGAGAAAAGTACCGCGTGCTGAGGAACAATTCCTATTTTCATACGCAAAGTCTTAAATTTATAATCCTTTACATTTATTCCATCAACCAATATTTCGCCCTTGTCAATGTCATAAAAACGTGGTATCAGATTAACAAGTGTAGATTTTCCGCTCCCTGTGCCACCGATAACTCCCACAGTTTCTCCTGCAAAAATTTTGATAGAAACATCTGTTAAGGCATATTCATTATTTTTATGATATGAAAAGAATACGTTTTTGAATTCTATCTTAGGGTTATCAATATTTTCAACAACATTTTTTTCTTCTGACGGCTCAATAATGCTTGGTTTGGTTTCAAAAATTTCATAAATTCTTGCATCGCATGCTGATGCTTTTGTAAATATAACAACCAAATTTGCCACAGCAACAAGTGCCAATGAAATTTGAGTCATATAGTTGACAAAGGCAATGATTTGCCCTTGCGTTAATATACCACTTTCAACCTGAATACCACCAAACCAAATGATTGCTATAATTGCAAAATTCATTATTATATAGGTTAAGGGATTCAACAGTGCCGATATCTTCCCTACATTTATTGAAGTTTTCATCAAATCATCGCTTGCTTCTTCAAAACGATTTTTTTCACTTTCTTGCTTTGAAAATTCTCGGATAACTCTTACGCCCTCAAGATTTTCACGCGTGATCAGAGAAATTTTGTCCAGCTTTTTTTGAATAAGATGATAAAAGGGTATTGACTTTCCCATTATCATATATAAAGTAAATGATACCAGTGGAATTATGATTAAAAATATTAGTGAAAGCTTAAGGTCCAGAGAAATTGCCATAACTGTTGCGCCGATTATTAAAAATGGTGCTCTGCCTGCAATGCGGATAAACATAGCGACCGCAACTTGAATTTGGTTTACATCATTTGTTATTCTTGTAATTAATGACGGCGTTCCGATTTTATCAATTTCAGCGTGTGACAACAAATTGATATGTTTAAAAATATCACTGCGAATTGTTGTTCCGATACCCTGTGATGCCTTTGAAGCCAGATACTGACCTGCAAGAGCAACCGAGCAGCCAATAATGCCCAGTAAGATCATCAGCCCGCCCATTTTAAAAATGTACGTAACATCTTTATTTTTGATGCCAACATCAATTATTTTTGCCATAACAAGCGGTACTATTAATTCAAAAACAGCCTCCGTAAGCTTGAAAATTTGTCCGAATATAACTTCTTTTTTAAATTGTCTTAAATACCTTGCTAATTTAAACATCTATACACCTTTCATCAACATAAATATCTCTGTAATCCTCATTTTTTTCAAACCACTTTATTGCATATGAACAGGTTGGATATGCTTTTTTGTTTTCCTGTCTTAGCTTTTCTGCAACAGCCACTAATAGTTTTCCTGCTACACCCTGCCCTCTTAACGAATCGTCCACAAAGGTATGACTGATGTTTACTACTGTATCAGAAATACTTGGGAAATTAACCTCAGCGATAGTCTTCCCATTTTCATCAGTTAAAAAAATTCTATTTTCTTCATAAGTGAAATTCATATGCAAACCTCCTCTTTTTATTTTTTGCCTAAAATTCAATTTGAAGTTCAACTGGACAATGATCGCTTCCCATTACCTCAGGATGAATTATGCTATCTTTAATTTTGCTTTTTAGTCTATCTGACACTAAGAAATAATCAATGCGCCACCCAGCATTGTTAGCCCTTGCATTATACATATACGACCACCATGTATATGCGCCAGCTAAATTCGGATAAATGAGACGGAATGTATCAACAAATCCATTTTCCAAAAGCTCAGTCATTTTACTGCGTTCTTCATTAGAAAATCCTGCGTTTCCTGAATTTGATTTAGGATTTTTTAAGTCAATTTCATTATGCGCAACATTTAGATCTCCACATATGATTACAGGCTTTTTGTCGTCAAGTGATTTTAAATAAGTGCGGAAATCATCCTCCCATTTCATACGGTAATCAATTCTCGTAAGACCGTTCTTTGCATTTGGGGTGTAAACATTAACAATGTAAAAATCATTATATTCTAAAGTTATTACGCGCCCTTCGTTACCATGCTCCTCAATTCCTATATCATAAGCAACTGAAATTGGCTCATGCTTTGTAAATATAGCCGTCCCTGAATATCCTTTTTTCACGGCGCTGTTCCAATATTGATGATAACCGTCGAAGTCAATTTCGGCTTGTTCACGCTGCATTTTTGTTTCTTGTATGCAGAAAATATCTGCATTGATTTCGTTAAAAAATTCTCCAAAGCCTTTTGTTAAGCACGCACGAAGTCCGTTTACATTCCATGATATAAATCTCATATTAATCTCCTTTTATATTCACTTTGCCATTGAACTCATCGTTTCAAAAATTGCTGGTGAAATTGATTTCATTAATATTTGCATTCCTGTTGCAAGGACTAATGCACCATGTCCCACCATAAGCGGTGCAAGCTTACGCTTTTTATAGTACCAGATTCCCAAGACGATTATCAGCGGCATAAACGATAAGAATCTGAATAAAATATGATAGCCTCTTTATCAGCGAATTTTATTATAATATTTTCCGTTTTTACTTATATATTATACTTTGTCTGACAGCCTTTTTCAATATATAAAAATAAAAGGTGAGCATAAAACTCACCTTTTTTATTGATATATGAATAATAAACATTTTTAAAATAAATCATTATTACTCAACGGTAACAGATTTTGCCAAGTTTCTAGGCTTATCAACATCACAGCCCTTTAAAACAGAGGTATAATATGCAACCATCTGTAATGGAACTATCGTAACCATAGGCATTAGTATATCATCAATACTTGGCAGACCAATGCGATAATCTGCTAAATCATCATCAACTTCATTACTGTCGTGACAAAGTATTGTTACAGTTGCACCACGAGCCTTAACTGCTTTGATATTGCTTACCGTTTTTTCGTATAATTGACGTTGTGTTGCAACTGCAATTACGGGCATACCCCTTGTGATAAGTGAAATTGTACCATGCTTTAACTCACCTGCGGCATATGCTTCACTATGAATATATGAAATTTCCTTTAGCTTTAAAGAGCCTTCCATACTCATTGCATAGTCAAGCCCTCTTCCAATAAACAATAAGCTGTCAGCACCAACAAGCTTTGATGCGGCAAACTGATAGCTTTCCTTGCGAGTCAGACAAATTTCAATCTGAGCAGGAACATCCTGTAAAATCTTTGTCAATCGCTTACATTCAGCTTCATCAATTGTACCCTTTGCAAGTGCTACTTCAAATGCAAACAGATACATAACAGCTAACTGAACAGCATATGCCTTCGTTGAGCAAACCGATATTTCAGGTCCTGCATGAGTATAAATAACCATATCAGCATCACGTGAGATTGATGAACCCACAACATTAACAACAGCAAGTGTCTTTGAACCAACACTTTTTGCAAGCTTTAAAGCCGCTAAGGTATCAGCAGTTTCACCGGATTGTGAAATAATTACAACCAAGTCATCCTTTGTAATGAGCGGATTTCTGTAACGGAATTCACTTGCAATATCAACGATAACAGGGACTCTTGCCAGACTTTCAATGACATATTTCCCGACAATGCCTGCGTGCATAGCTGAGCCACAGCCGACAATATAAATCTGCTTAAAATTCTTTAGTATTTCGGCAGTCAGACCGCACTCCTCAAAGTTTGGAAGACCATCTTTAATACGTGGTGAAATTGTGTTCTTTATTGCAGTTGGCTGCTCATGAATTTCTTTAAGCATGAAATGCTCGTAACCGCCCTTTTGTGCTGATTCCATATCCCAAGTAGCAATTTGAAGTTCTTTTTTAATTTCCGACTTATGGGTATCATAGAATTTAACGCCGTCTTTATCCAGTATAGCAATTTCATTTTGCTCAAGTAAATAATAGTTCCTTGTGTACTTCAGTATTGCTGTAACATCCGAAGCAATGAAGCTTTCGCCATCATTGACGCCGACAATCAATGGGCTTTCTTTGCGGACAGCAAAAACTACATCTTTGAAATCAGCAAAAACTATACCCAAAGCATAAGCACCCTCGACCTCAGAAAGCATCTTTGTGATAGCCTCAAAAGGGTCGCCGTGATAGTAATAATCCAATAGCTTTGCTACCGTTTCGGTATCTGTTTCACTTACAAAATCGTATCCCTTTGATACAAGGAAATCCTTGATTTGCTTGTAATTCTCAATAATCCCATTATGTACAATGGAAATACGTTCATTGCCGATTGGATGTGAATTTACGTCAGATGGCTCGCCGTGAGTTGCCCAGCGAGTATGACCAATTCCGCTATGCCCGATAGGTTTGCCTACAATTTCTATTTTCTTTTGAAGGTCAGCTAATCTGCCCTTTGCTTTTACAATCTTAATTTTATCCTGCTCAAAAACTGCTATTCCTGCTGAATCGTATCCACGATATTCAAGCTTTGAAAGAGCATCAACAAGTACTTCTGTGCAATCCTGTGCACCAACATAGCCAACAATTCCACACATAAAGCTTTAGTACCTCCTAAATTCACGTTGAAATATAAATTGTGGGGCAAACATACGTCACCCCAACAATGTACTATGATTTAAAACTTATTTTGTACCAAAAATTCTATCGCCTGCATCACCAAGTCCAGGTACAATATATAAATTCTCGTTTAACTTTTCATCAATTGCTCCGCAATAAATTTCAACGTCCGGATGAGCCTTCATAAGTTCCTCTATACCAAATTTAGATGCAATAATACACATAAACTTGATATTTGTAGCACCTGTTTCTTTAATTTTTGCAATAGAAGCAATTGCAGTCCCTGCTGTTGCAAGCATTGGGTCAACCACAATAACATCACGCTCAGCTATATCAACAGGCAGCTTTGAGTAATATTCAACAGCCTCATGTGTTTTTGGGTCGCGGAACATACCAATATGTCCGATTTTTGCAGCGGGAACAAGTGTAACAGCACCATCAACCATTCCAAGTCCTGCACGAAGAACTGGTACGAAAGCCAATTTTCTGCCTGATATAACCTTTGTTCTTGCAACTGCAACAGGTGTTTCAATGTCAACTTCCTTTAATGGTAAATTCCTTGTTGCTTCATAAGTCATAAGCATAGCAGTTTCAGAGACAAGCTCACGAAATTCCTTAGAGCCTGTGTTTTTATCCCTCATAAGTGAAATTTTGTGTTGTACCAATGGGTGGTCGATTAGGTGTAAATTTGTCATTTTTGTTGTCCTCCAATTGTATATTAATTATTATTTTCAATTTCCGTTATTAAATCCACTCGTCTTTGATGACGTCCGCCTTCAAATTCAGTATTAAGAAAAACATTAACCAATTCACAGGCATATTCAATACCAACGACTCTGCCGCCAAGGCACAGAGCATTTGCATCATTATGAACTCTTGTATATTTTGCACTGTAATAGTCTGAGCAAGCTGCTGCCCTGATTCCCTTAACTTTATTTGCTGCCATTGAAATCCCAATACCTGTGCCACAGCAAAGAATTGCTTTTTCAGCCTTTCCTGCAATAACAGCATCACATACGGTTTTTGCAATTACAGGATAGTCGCAAGCCTCTCCCTCAATGCAACCGTAATCCTTATATTCTATTCCGTTATCATCCAAATATTTCATTATTCCGCATTTTAAATTGTATCCTGCTGGATCACAGCCAAGTGCTAACATTATTAAAGTTTCCTCCTAGAATTAAGATGTTTTTATTTTAACACACTTATTTGAAAAATTCAATGCTAATTGTTGTAGTTTATATAGTATTGTCAGTTTTTAAAATTAATATTATCTTCGTTGAAATTTCTGTCTTTTTCTGCTTTTGTCAGCTGCAAATATCTTGCATCAAGCATTTCAGGAGCTGACAGTTCTTTTGTGAAGCCTGCGTAGCAAAGACTGCTTGCAAGTTGCAGCCTTAAATGAGGCGGTGCAATAATAATTTTCTTTGAATTAAAATCAGAGCAGCAAGATTTTGCACAATCACCGACAAGTATAATTTCGCCGTCAATTTTAATCAAATCGCCGAATAAAGCCTCCGTTGTGATAATTCTGTCATCAGTAATACGCTCAATTTCTTTGTCATTTGAAGAAAATGTTGCTGTATACACTAAGTTTTGTCTCGCTGACATTACTGAACAAATAGTACCTTTAAAGCCCATAAAATTGTATGCAAGACTTTCCAAAGTTGAAATGCCGATACAAGGCTTATTCAATGCAAAGCACATTGCTTTAACAGCAGAAATCCCAATTCTCAAGCCAGTATACGAGCCTGGTCCGTCAGCAACAGCAATCCCGTCAATTTCTTCTAAAGTTACACCTACATTTGCAAGCATTTCCTTACATAGCGGGAGAATGACCTGCGAATGAGTTAGCTTTGTGAATACCGTTGTTTGTGCCAAAACCGTGTTCTCATCGCAAAGAGCAACAGCGGCAATTTTCCCCGAAGTATCAATCCCTAAGAGCTTCAAAACGCCTATCTCCTTCAATTGTAATTTCTCGTGTGTCCTCGTCAATTCGTGTTATCGTGATAAAAATTGTCCCTCTTGGAAGACAGTCCAAAATATTTTCACTCCACTCAATAGCAAGAACATTGTCGTCAGACATATAATCATAAAACCCTGTGGTTTCTAAATCATCAGCGTTTTCAATCCTGTACATATCGAAATGGTACAAAGTAATTTTCCCTCGGTATTCATTCACCAATGCAAAGGTGGGTGATATTACCTCGTCGGGTAAGCCCATACCTACTGCTAGCCCTCGTGTGAAAGTGGTTTTCCCTGCTCCCATTGAGCCTTTATAGGCGATAACGTCACCGCCCTTTAAGAGTGAACCTACTTTTTGGGCAAATAATATGGTTTCCTCTGGGGAGTGGGTTGTGGTTTCGTACATGTGGTCACCTCGGTAGAATTATTATATGGTCTAAATATTTATACTAATGCAATAGATATTATAACTGCTGCAGTATAAATTAGGAAATTGATGAGTACAAACAGCCATTTATGCTTAATATTTTTTTCAATCAAGTTGTAACAACCAAGAATAAGTGCAAGCCATAAAGCCAAAATTGCTATGCCAATACATATTCCAATTAATTTTTCTTTTATTGTTGAATCAACAAAAAGACCAGTCCAGAAAACCATAACAATAATCCATGGATAAAAGCTTATTGCCCCAAGAACTACATTTACAATGCCTGCTACTATATAACTTAATAACTCATCCTTTAATGTCGTTTTTTCCATACTGTCACTCCTAGATGTCTTAAAACAGCCCGCTTATATTCCCCTCATTATCTACATCAATCTTCATTGCGGCAGGTACTTTCGGAAGTCCCGGCATAGTCATAATATCGCCTGTCAAAGCAACAATAAATCCTGCTCCTGCTGATAGTTTCACATCACGGACGGTAATCGTAAAGTTTTCAGGCTTACCTAATTTTGCAGGGTCATCTGATAAAGAATATTGAGTTTTTGCAACACAAACAGGAATATCTCCGAAGCCTAAAGCTTCAATTTCCTTAATTGCTTTTTCAGCCTGTGAGGTATATTGAACACCGTCAGCACGGTAAATTTCCGTTGCGATTATATTTAGTTTATCCTTAATTGGAAGCTTTTCATCATAAAGAGGTTTGAAGTTTGTTTGACAGCCTTCACATTTATTTATGGTTTCAACCACCTTATGTGCAAGGTCTGTTCCACCCTCACCACCCTTTGCAAAAATTTCTGCTAATGATACACAAACACCCATTTCAGCGCAAAAATCTTGAATATAGGCAATTTCAGCATCGCTGTCAGTATGGAAACGGTTAATTGCAACAACAACTGGAACACCAAATTTATGCATATTTTCAATATGTGTTTTAAGGTTAATAATACCTTTCTTTAAGGCATCAAGATTTTCGGCTGTAAGCTCAGTTTTAGGAATGCCACCGTTATATTTAAGTGCACGAATTGTTGCGACTAAAACAACACAGCTAGGCTTTAAGCCTGCAAATCTGCACTTGATGTCAAAGAATTTTTCAGCACCCAAATCACTTCCGAAACCAGCCTCGGTAATGCAATAATCCCCAAGTTTTAATGCAAGCTTTGTAGCACGAACGGAGTTACAGCCATGGGCAATATTTGCGAAAGGCCCACCGTGCATTATTGCGGGAGTGTTTTCAAGAGTCTGGACAAGGTTTGGCTTTAATGCATCCTTCAATAGTGCTGCCATTGCACCACAAGCACCTAATTCTCGTGCAAAAACAGGCTTCCCGTCTAAATTATACGCTACAAGAATTTTCCCTAAGCGTTCCTTTAAATCTGCCAAATCAGCAGCCAGACACAATATTGCCATGATTTCAGAAGCAACCGTTATTTGAAAGCTGTCTTCACGAGGTACACCGTTGATTTTCCCGCCTAAGCCAACAACAATATTTCTTAAAGCACGGTCGTTCATATCCATGCAGCGCTTGAATAAAATCCTACGCTGGTCAATTTTCAGTTCATTACCCTGTTGTAAATGATTGTCTAAAACAGCGCATAAAAGGTTATTTGCGGCGGTAATTGCGTGCATATCACCTGTGAAATGAAGATTAATATCTTCCATAGGAACAACCTGTGCGTAACCTCCGCCTGCCGCTCCGCCTTTAATTCCGAAAACTGGCCCTAAGGATGGCTCACGCAATGCAAGAACTGCTTTTTCGCCAATTTTAGCCATTGCTTCAGCTAAGCCAACGCTGATTGTTGTCTTGCCTTCTCCTGCCGGAGTAGGGTTAATAGCAGTTACAAGAATAAGCTTTCCGTCTGCATTATCCTTGGTTTTAGCAAAAAGCTGTTCAGACAGTTTTGCTTTATAGTATCCGTATGGTTCTAGATATTCTCCTGAAACTCCTAAATTCTCTGCAATCTCAGTAATTTTAAGCATTTTCGCACTTTGTGCGATTTCAATATCTGTAAGCATAGTTAACCTCCAAAT
>OCTV010001026.1_pt1 | contig 10382 bp, 8 predicted proteins | sample 1539101 | NCBI WGS metagenome assembly OCTV01 (sample SAMEA3991422, study PRJEB22521) | metagenome | biome: anthropogenic terrestrial biome; feature: sewage plant; material: sludge | place: Sweden | collected 2012-09-26 | reverse complement strand
TAGCGCTCCTGGTTTGGGACCAGGCGGCCGCAGGTTCGAATCCTGTCGCCCCGACCATACAAAAAGAGACAATCATTGGGTTGTCTCTTTTTTGTTTCTTATAAAAAGAAAATCAATAATGTTATTATTGAATATATGTAAAAGAAGGGCCTGACTATTTAGTCAAGTCCTAATTTTTTTCTTCTGTTTATATACCACTTTACTATGAAATATATAAATGCTATTGCTACGAGTGCCATAATTACCACCTTTATGTACTCTCCATATTCCATAATTTTGTCTGTCAGTTTATCTTCTGGCACAATAGCATGTAGGTACCATCCTAGTCCAGCTAGAATGCAATTCCATAAACCTGCACCAAGCGTTGTATAGAGCAGAAATTGCCAGTATTTCATTTTCGAAAGACCTGCAGGAATTGATATAAGATGTCTGATTCCTGGTATAAGTCTTCCTGTTATCGTAGCGACCATTCCATGTTGGTAGAAGAATTTCTCACTTTTTTCTACCTTGTGCTGATTAAGGAGGCACATCTTTCCCCATTTACTGTTAGCGAAACGGTATATTATCGGTCTGCCTAAATAGTATCCTGCTAAATAGTTTATTGTAGCTCCACAGTCAGCTCCTAGTGTAGCGAAGAGTATTACCAGAAATACATTTAAATTACCTCCTGCGGCATGATATGCGGCAGGAGAGACTACAAATTCGGATGGAACTGGGATGACGGTACTTTCCAATAGCATAAGAAGGAAAATAGTACCATAATTTAGATTCCCCAATAGTGTAGATAGCCAATTCATTATTAATCTTTTTTTGTGTTAGTTAGATATTTGTAATAGTCTTTGGGATCCATATTTTCAGGAAAGTAATCCTTTAATATGTTTTTAGCTTCATTCGGAGCTTTTTTTACTGCTTTTTTGACGGCAGCCTTGAACTCGTCGTCATACCCCAAAATCTTGCAGCAAGCAGCTAAAAATACATATATCTTGTCTGATTGTGCTTCCTTGTGATTTAGCATGCAATGAAGAATCTTGTATGCCATTTCGACGTATCCGTTATCCATAAGTGACGCAGAGATGCGTATATAGGTTTCAGAATCATTGTTAGATTCTTTTAAAGCTATTTCAAATGTATCTCTGGCATTCGCCATATCACCATGCTGCAAATATAAATTACCCTTGTTAATAATTGCTTCAATGCCTCCGTTATTGCGATAGCAGTAGTCTGCTATCTTTATGGCTTCATCAAATTTATCTGTAAGCGAGAGTGCATTAGTCAACTCTTCGTATATTTCATTTTTAGCTGGATCGTTGTCAGGGCATTTTTCGAGAGCCTTATTAAAAGCATCTATTGCTTCTTCGTAACGTTCAAGGTTACTGAGTGCCATACCTTGTAACATGTTTCCTGAATATTCATCTGGACATATTTCTGTGTATCTTTTTGAATATTTGAGAGATTCTTCAAAGTTGGCCAATCCGAAAAGTCCATTACTTTTGTTCAGTATAGCGTCTGTGTCATCAGGATTTATAGCAAGAGAAAATTCACTGCTAGACACGCAGTCATTGAAATTAAAGTTAAGCAATTGCGCAGATGCTAGTTGGTTCCAATACTCAGTAGAGTAAGGATCTTTATCTAGGAGACTGTTATATATACTTTCACTTTCTTTCAAATTACCTAGTCCGAGTTCTATTAGTCCCTTAATTTGCCAATAGTCAGGGTCATCAGGATTGTTGGAGATGTCAATCCATTTTTTAGCTATTACGAACTCATTGTAGTCCGCGAAAAGCGTAGCTACTTCTACTATGTAGCTTTCAGTATCATCCTCGTCAATATCCTCAGCTTTATGTTTAAGATACTTTGAAGCGAGTTCTGGATGTCCTTCAGCAATCTTTACTTCAGCTATAGCATAATAATATTCTATGTCGTGCTTATCTATAACTGATTTAAGATACTTTTTGGCCTTTTCTATGTCATCTTCTATCAATATAGCCATTCTTGCCCTGAATACCAAAGGATACACATCACCAGGAAACAGTCTTATTGCATACTCAATTGTATCTATTGCGGCAAGTGAATTATCATGAGTCTCATAGTAGTTTGAAATATTGGCAAGGACATCAACATCAAGATAGATGTCCCTACCATTCTTGCGTGCTTCCTCATACTCTTTTAAAGTATTAAGGAACTCGTCTTGTTCTAAGTACTCAGATTTATCAAAATGCTTCATTAATAGCTTTTTATGTATTTAATTATAGATTCTTATTTATTTTGTTTTGCCCATGTATCTTTTAATCCAACTGTCTTGTTGTAAATAAGATGTTCATTTGTTGAGTCTGGGTCGGCAATAAAATAGCCTGTACGTTGGAATTGCAGATATTCACCATGAAGCAATGTTGCAGCATAGTTCTCAACATAACAATTATTGTAAACTTTGAGACTGTCAGGATTTAACAATTCCCTGAAATCACGTGCATCAGCTGACGGATTTTCAATGTTGAAAAGTCGATCGTATTCGCGAATTTCTGCTTTCTGACAGTGATCGATAGATACCCAGTGAAGTGTACCTTTAACCTTACGATTAGCACCTTCCATTCCGCTCTTGCTCTCTGGATCGTATTCTGCTTGTATTTCAACGATATTGCCTTCAGCATCCTTTGTGCATCCAGTACATTTAATGATGTATGCATTTTTAAGGCGAACTTCTTTGTCAGGAGTCATCCTGAAGAACTTTTTAGGAGCGTCTTCCATGAAGTCGGCACGTTCAATCCAAAGATTCTTTGAAAATATTATCTTATGACTTCCTGCTGTTTCGTCTTCAGGATTGTTTATCGCATCCATCTCTTCTGTTTGATTATCAGAATAGTTAGTGATAACAAGTTTCACAGGATCTAGTACAGCGCTGACACGGATTGCCTTCTTGTTTAAGTCTTCGCGAATACTAGCCTCCAATAAAGCCATATCGTTTAGTGCTTCAAACTTTGTATAACCGATAGAATTGATAAACATTCTTATGCTTTCTGGGCTGTAACCACGACGACGCATACCACAAAGTGTCGGCATACGTGGATCATCCCAACCATTAACCAGGTGCTCGTCAACAAGGGTGTGCAATTTACGTTTGCTCATTACTGTGTAGGTAAGGTTCAAACGATTGAATTCTATCTGTCGTGGACGATTGTCATGCATGTCACTGTTGATTCCTGTTTCGTCATATTCTTTTAAGAAGTCAACGAACTTATCGTATAGAGGACGGTGAGGTACAAATTCCAAAGTACAAATAGAGTGTGTTACACCTTCAAAGTAATCACTTTGTCCGTGCGCGAAGTCATACATAGGGTAGCAATGCCATTTTGTTCCTGTGCGATGATGAGGCGTTTGAATAATTCTATACATTATAGGGTCACGGAAGTGCATGTTTGGATTTGCCATGTCTAGTTTGGCGCGCAACACCATGCTACCTTCAACAGCCTCAGGCGTATTCATATTCTCAAATAGTTGCAGGTTCTCTTCTATAGAGCGTTCGCGATATGGACTAGGAGTGCCAGAAGTAGTAGGAGTACCCTTTTGTGTAGCAATTTCCTCACTTGTCTGCTGATCTACGTAAGCATATCTTTTCTTTATCATCCAAATAGCGAAATCCCATAACTTCTCGAAGTAATCAGAAGCATAGTAAATGTTTCCCCATTTGAATCCTAACCATTTGATGTCGTTAAGAATATTTTCTACATACTCATTATTTTCCTTGCTTGGGTTGGTGTCATCAAAGCGAAGGTTGCATATTCCATTGTATGTTTCAGCAACACCGAAGTCCATACATATAGCTTTTGCGTGTCCAATATGAAGATACCCGTTAGGCTCTGGTGGGAAACGGGTTTGTATTCTTCCTCCATTCTTGCCATTGGCAAGGTCGTCTTCAACAAGTTGTTCTACGAAGCTAATGCTCTTCTTTTCTTCGTTATTTTCTTCTTTTATTGCCATAATGTATATACATGTTATTTTTTTGTGTTGCAAAGATAACTACATCAAGTCTCATAATCAATACTGTGTGATTTTTTATTTATTAATGTAATTTATAACTGCAAAGATAGTGCAAAAATCTGATTAATCGAAGCGAATAGAGATAAAATTTCCATTATATAACGTGTAATATGATTTGTTATTGGTATTTATATAGTTATAAAAAGTTTATTTTATTCGTGGCATTTACTTATTTTGCCAATAAATATTGCAAATCGAACAAATATTATGGTAAGAACATGTTTATAAACATAAAAAAACATTTGCATAGAAATGAAAAATCATTTATCTTTGCAAATGTTATCCTGAATACAATCTTTTTACCTTAAAAAAAAGCTAATACCTATTGAGATTGATGCCGCCCTCTGTGAAGAGAGCGGCATTTTTTTATTTAATCCCATGTTCGTTAAGTGCATTTGAATATTTTGCGGCATTCTTCATATGATCTTCGTAAGTTCTTGCGAAGTTATGTGTACCGCTGAAGTCTTCTTTTGCGCACATATATAGATAATTGTGATGTACGCGGTTTAGAACAGCGTCAATACCAGCGATTGACGGAATTCGTATAGGACCAGGAGGAAGACCAGGATTCTTATATGTATTGTATGGACTCTTAATATGTAACAAATTGTTATATATGCGCTTGAGATCAAACTTCTTCCATGCAAACTTTATTGTAGGGTCGGCTTGTAGTGGCATTCCTAGTGGATATTTTGCGTCACGGAACATCAGACGATTATAATACATTCCAGCTATCATTGGCTTTTCTGAATTGTTGGCAGTTTCTTCGTCAATGATACTAGCAAGTGTTATGACCTGATTAGTTGTAAGATTTTCCTGTTTGGCTTTTTCTGTTCTTTCAAAGTTCCAGAATTTTTTGCTTTCCTTTTGCATACGGTCAAGAAATTTGTCTATGGATATATTCCAATAGATGTCGTATGTATTGGGAATGAACATGCACGCGATTGTTGCGGTATCATATCCGTACTTTTGGCAAGTAGCTTCGTCTGTTAGTTTCTTGTACAGTTGAGTGCTGTCAATCATAAGCTTCTTAGAGACTTCTGCTGATAGTTTGTCTAAAGTTCTAACGCTTGGTATGGTTAGACTTACAGGAGTCTGTAATCCGTTTTTCATGTGTCGGAAAATCTTTAAGGCTCCTTCATCAGGATTGATGGCAAATCGACCTGTCTTGATTTTGTCTTTGTAGTTGAACTGACGTGAGAGTAACTTGAAAGCACTCATCCCGTGACTTGAGGCAATTGGCTCAATCTTACTGTATACAGAATCGATGTTGTCATCATTGTCAATGTATACATACTCAACGTCTTTCTTTACGGAAAAACCTGAAAAAAAGTAGTAGTAAATCACTCCTAATATAACCAGAATGCAGGCTGTGGCTGGAGCAAGGTACTTTTTCTTAAAATCCTTTTTCATAATTATATGTTGAAATCGTGCGCAAAGATACATCAATTTTTTTTATCTTGTGCTCGTCAATCACTTTTTTTTCTTAACTTTGCATAATCTTCATGTTATTATGTTGGGTAATATTTTTAGGGTATGAAATATAAGTCTTATATTTTTGATTTAGATGGAACGTTGCTTGATTCTTTAACGGATCTTGCTGCCAGTTGTAATTATGCGCTTCGTATGAATAATATGCCTGAACGGACGATTGATGAAGTTAGAATGTTTGTTGGTAATGGAGTGCGTAAATTGATGGAACGGGCAATTCCTAAAGGAGACAATAATGAATTTTTTGAAAAAACATATTCTGATTTTCGCAAGCATTATCTTATTCATAATCTAGATCATACATCACCTTATAAAGGCGTTCTCAAAATGTTGCAAGCATTGAAAAATGATGGTTGCAATATCGCGGTCGTCAGCAATAAGTTTTATGCTGCAACTCAAGAACTAGTTAGTCATTTCTTCGGTGAATACGTATCAGTCGCAATTGGTGAACGTGAAAACATTAAAAAGAAACCTTCACCAGATACTGTTTTCGAGGCATTAAGGCAGTTGAATGTTGATAAAGATAATGCTGTCTATATTGGTGATAGCGATGTTGATGTTATGACAGCAAAAAATTGTGGCATTCCTTGTATCAGTGTCTTGTGGGGATTTAGAAACAAAAAGTTTCTCATCGACCACGGGGCTAATGTGTTCGTTGAGAAACCTTCAGAAATACTTTTATTATAGGAAGTAATATTAAATGCTATGCTTAGCTACATATTTAAGGACATTCTCCTTGTAAGATTCTGATATAGGAATACTTAGTTCTCCATATACAAGATGCATACGCTCAATCATGTCCATTTTCGAAAGATTAGCTATGTATGAACGGTGTATTCTCATGAAATTGTCACCGGTAATAGCTTTTTCTAGTTCTTTCATATTCATGAGTGACATAATAGGTTGCTTCCCATTATCAATATAGAATTTTACATAGTCTTTTACGCCTTCAATAAATAAAATGTCAGACAGATTAACCTTTATGACTTTGTAGTCACTCTTTATAAAGATAAAACTGTTATTCTTTAAATCAGGCGTTTTCTCTGTTTGAGTGAAACATGCCTTTGCTTTGGCGGCAGCCTTCAAAATATCTTCAAAGTTTGCCGGATTCATAAGGCAATCTACTGCGTTGACTTGATATCCTTCTATGGCGTGTGCTTTATTGTCAACAAGGAATATCACTTTTAATGTTTCAGGAAGCATCTTCGCAAATTCTACACCACTCATTTCCGGTAATCGGATGTTGATGAAAGCTATGTCAATGTGCGAATTTCTGATAACCTTCATTGCCTCTATGGCATTTGTACAACAAGCCGTAAGACTGAGGAATGGTATATTTCCCAGGTACTCGCTCATCTTTTCAGCCGTACTGGTGTCATTTTCAATTAAAATACAATTTAGCATCATACAAATTTGTTTGGGTTGTTATGTTATTTTCTCGTTATATGTAATAAATATTGTTATTTTATATCTCCATTCTTATAAAATTTCAACATATCAATGTTTAATATTGCCAGATATTTGCTTTGAAGTTCGTTTTGTTGTGCTCTCAATAGGTTGTCTTTTCCTGTCATTAACTCAATGATATTTTTTAGGCCTAGATTGAATTGCTCACTTAATAGTTCGTAGCTTACTTTTGAACTTTGCGTAGAAACTTTGGCACTCTTGAACAAACTTTGGTTATTATTTGCTTGCAACCAATAGTTTTCTATTGTGGAGTATAGGGTTGTTTGCTTATCCTTTAGGTCTAGCATATAGTTCTCGCGTTGTATCCTAGCCTTATTAACTGCCGTCTTGGCTTGTCTATTGTCATATAATGGCATACTAACGGTAAATCCAGCCCCAAGAGCAACGTTGTTTTTTATCTGTTTGTCCCAAGCATTGCTGCTCATAGAGGTGGTATTGGTATTAAAACCTGCACTCATGCTTACTGTAGGTAGTTTTTGTGCTTTGGCAATTTTTATACTAATATCGCTGCCTTGTATTCCAAGTTGAGCACCTTTTATCTCTGGCCTGTTTAATGACTGATTGTAGACATCGTTTAATGTTGGAATAGTTTCCAAAGCCATGTCATCAGTTGTCTCTGGAATCGTGATGTCAAAGTCCTCGTTACTGGTAATTTGTAATAGTTGTTTTAATTGTCGTTTGTAATTTTTCAGATTACTTTCTGACTCAATTATGGTATATTCATCCTTTGCCCTTTGTGCTGTGAGTTGAGAAAGATCAGATTTACTCATCTTTCCTACCTTCAGCATCATCATTCCTCTTTCCTCGTTTTTCTTACTTGTTGCAAGGGTTTCCTTGTCAACATTTACGGCTTCGTTGGAATACAATATCTGAACGTATAATTGTGCTATTTGTTCCTTTAGTGAATTGGCTGTAACTGCTGAATCCAATTCAGTTTGTTGTTCTGTAACTTTATTCAATTTTACCTGATTTCTGTTTTTATTGCCGTTCCAGACTGTCCAATTTGCGTTTATACCATAATTACCGTTGTAATAAGTTTTGTCAACGCTTGTTTGCACTTTGTCTCCTGCAACAACATAACTTCCTGTTTCAGGCCATGGATTGTATGTTAAGTTTTGCGATGTGCTGAGTGATAAAGATGGTAAGAGTTCTGCCTGACTCTGTTTTATATCTTCAATAGCGCTTAGTTTTGCGAGATTTTTTTTCTGTATGGTTATATTGTTTGTTATTGCATATTCAATACAATCCTTCAATGTCCAACTTCTAGCAGAAGTGTACATTGGCAGAAGAACAAATGCAACACACAGCAGCATTTCTATTACTATTTTATTCACTTTGCATTTAGTTATATTCTTATTCATACAAATCTATACTTTTAGATGTAAAAAGATAATAAAAAGTTTATTTGTTGATGTTATAATTAACAAAACTTTAAAAATGTTGGCAATAAAAAAGATTGCAGTTATTAAATAGACTGCAATCTGGCTATATACTTTCCTAGTATATCAAATTCTATATTTACACAACTTTCTAACCTGATATCACCAAAGTTTGTATTTGCTATTGTATAGGGTATAATTGCTACTGTAAATGTGTTTTCGGTAGGCTCGCAGACTGTTAGTGAAGCTCCGTTAACTGTCACTGAACCTTTGTCTACCGTAAAATAGCCTTTCTTAGCCATTTCTTTGTCTAGTTTGTATTCAAATGTAAAGTATGTACTTCCATCAGCATCTTTGATATTAATGCATTTTGCGGTTTCGTCAACGTGTCCTTGTACTATGTGTCCATCAAGTCTGCCGTTCATAATCATAGAACGTTCTACGTTCACATGGTTGCCAATTTCCAGCAAACCTAAATTTGACCTGTCAAGAGTCTCTTTCATTGCTGTCACAGTATACGTATCACCATTAATATTGACAACAGTTAGACATACACCATTATGAGATATGCTTTGGTCTATTTTTAGCTCATTTGTGAATGAGCATTTCATTGTTAGGTCAATATTTCCTTTGTCTCTCTTAATAGCTACTACTGTAGCCATTTCTTCTACAATTCCACTAAACATAAAATAAGATATTGATTTAATAAAAAGGGAAAAAAGGGGGTTGCTCGATGATGTGATGAAACTCCGAGTAATTCAAGATTTGAGAGCTCCCAGTTTTTGTAATCCGCTGGTCAAAAGACTTAGCTTCAATGAAGTTTATGCGGCCCGCCATTGACATGAGAAACTTTCTCGGTTTTCGATATTATTTGATGAGTATCCCGATCAAACCGACACAACCCCGAATATCTTTCTCCTTTATAGTGCAAAGATAATTTCTTTTATTGTATCCTCCAAATATTTTGCCTAAAATCTTTTTATTTTGATAAACCCTATTCTGTGGCTTATGTCTTTTTTATTTATGATTCTTATCTGGTACATTCCATCTTTAAGACTTCTTATATCAATAGTGTTGCTTTTCGTGCGTAATGTTTTGATAGTATTGCCGTTTAATCCGGTAGCGATAATCATTCCATCACATTCATTATACCATGCAGGTAGCATAGCTTTTTCGCCATCATTAGAGATGAATTTTGCTGTGTTGCATACCTTTGTTGCACTTTGCACGGCTTCACTTTCATTGCCATATCTGTCCATCGCAGTAATAGCATAATATCTGTCGTCATTTGTGGGTATATTAATGTTGTTAGTTTCCTGTCTTGCAAGCATTAGATTCTCAGATTTGCTTATATCTACAGGCCAGGTTTTACTACTATATATGTTGTATGTTATGTTCATTTCCTTATTCCAAAGCAATACTCCGTCACTTTGAGTTATGCCTGTAGGAGGCTTAGGAGAAATACTGTCTATCCATGTCATTGCAGGTACTAGGGCAGGTGCTATATCAAATCCGTTAGTGGCGAAATCGTATATACCTTTTGTATTATCAGTAAAGAACTTACTTCTAAAATAAGCATGCCCCATGCCATATTGGCGTGTAATTTCCATTTCGCGCGTTATGTCATCAAGACTCCAATCTTTTTCGCTTGGCGACATGAAGTATATTCCAAGTCCTGGACATATAATCTTGTTGTCTGATAGTTCTTTCCAGTCAATCGCAAAAGGATAGAAATTGTTTTCTTTGAAATACATCATAGGAAACAATTCGTCCATGAGTCCGCTTTTCAGCCATCCCTGTGCATCTTGTAACACCTTTGAGTAGGCGTTCCAGCCATGACTCCAGTATCTTGTAAGGTCATCAGCTTTTCCGATAGGCGAACAGCTCATTTTCACCCAAGGCTTAATACTTTTTACTTGATTACTGATAGCCTCTACGATTCTAGTGATATATTGTCTTCCTTGATTTCCGCTAACCTTTATTTTCCATGTTTCAGGATATCTTATATAG
>OCTV010001025.1_pt1 | contig 10391 bp, 8 predicted proteins | sample 1539101 | NCBI WGS metagenome assembly OCTV01 (sample SAMEA3991422, study PRJEB22521) | metagenome | biome: anthropogenic terrestrial biome; feature: sewage plant; material: sludge | place: Sweden | collected 2012-09-26 | reverse complement strand
TAAGAAAGGGTGATTTTTTTGGAACAAAACCTTAATCAGTATAGAATTTTCTTTACAGTTGCAAAATTGGGGAATATTTCTCATGCGGCTGAAGTGCTTTATATCAGTCAGCCTGCAATCAGTAAAGCTATTTCGAAGCTTGAAGAAGATTTAAAAACAACACTTTTTACTCGGAATTCACGAGGGGTAATTCTCACAAGCGAGGGGAAAATTCTTTTTGAACACCTTAAAACTGCCTTTGATGCCATTTCGCTTGGCGAAGAAAAAATCAAGACAATTAACACGTTAGGCATTGGTCACATAAAAATCGGGGCAAGTGCAACTTTCTGTAAGTATTTATTATTGCCATTTTTAAAAGGATTTATTGAAAAATATCCTCACATAAAAATTTCAATTGAATGTCAATCAACTTTTCATACTTTGAAGTTACTTGAAAGCGGCAAAATTGACATTGCACTTGTTGTAAAAACTGGGACAAACAAAAATCTCAAATTTGATTCGCTTGGCGATTTTCAGGACATTTTTGTCGCAACTGATACTTACCTTGAAAATCTTCATTTAAGAGAAAAAATTTCAAGCCAATCCAATGACCAATTCGAAATGGAACTGTTTAAAAGTGCAAACCTAATGCTATTAGACGAAGAAAACATCACTCGATTATATGTTGACAATTACCTCAAAATGAACAATATCGAAGTAAAGCATATTCTTGAAGTAAACAGCATGGATTTGTTGATTGATTTTGCGAGAATAAGCCTTGGCGTTGCGTGCGTAATCAAAGAATTTGTTCTGGAGGAATTAAAGAGCGGAAAGTTCACCGAAATTCCTCTCTCAAAGCCGATAAGCAAAAGAACGGCTGGCTTTGCATACTTAAAAAATACACCGCCAACCGATTCTATGAAAAGCTTTATTGATTTTTATACTAGTTATGACAACCGCTAGTTACGTTGTCTTTCATCAATTTGTATTCGATTGAGTCGCAAAGTGCTGTCACTGATGCATTGATGATGTCAGACGACGCCCCTACCGTTGTCCAGACTTCTTCACCGTCGGTGCTTTCAATAAGTACACGAACTATTGCGGCTGTTGCGGCATTTGAGTCCATGACACGAACCTTATAATCAATCAAATGTATACTGTCAAGCTGTGGGTAGAATACCTTTAGGGCGTTTCTTAATGCCTTGTCAATTGCGTTGACAGGTCCATCACCCTCGTCGGCAGAAATTTCATTTTTATCTCCGACCTTGATTTTAACTATTGCACTTGATGGGTTTTGAGTCAATCCGCTCTTTTCGCCAATTATTTTAAAATAATCAATTTCGAAGAAAGTATCAAGCTTTCCGAGATATTTTTTCACTAAAAGCTCAAAGCTTGCTTCTGCGGCCTCGTATTGATAGCCCTTATATTCCATTTCTTTCAGCAAATCAATAATTTGCTTTGTCTCTATGCTGTCCTTTGAAAGTTCAGGTGCAATTTCGCTTAGCTTTGAAAGGATAACAGTTCTTCCTGCAACCTCAGATAGAAGAAAGTTCCTTTGATTTCCTACTAGGTCTGGGGAAATATGTTCAAAGCTTGTGGAGTTTTTCCTCACACCGTCAACGTGCATACCACCTTTGTGAGCAAAAGCGCTCTTACCTACATAAGGCTTATTGTCCGCAAGAATAACATTTGAAACCTCGGCGATATACCGTGCTGTTTTGGTTAATTCATAAAGACTTTCAGTTCTTGCACACTCATAGTTTAATTTTAGCTTTAGACTTGGAATTAATGCAGAAAGGTTCGTGTTACCGCAGCGTTCACCTACTCCTATGAATGTACCCTGCACTTGTGTTGCCCCTGCTTTTATCGCAAAAAGACTGTTTGCAACTGCACAAGCAGTATCGTTATGACAATGGATACCAACAGGAATACTCAAGACCTTAACTGCTTTTTCAGTGATTTCATAGATTTCGTCAGGGAAACATCCACCATTTGTGTCGCACAAAACCACTTGTGCCGCGCCTGCTTTTTCAGCTGTTTTAATTACCTCAAGGGCATAGTCTGGATTTGCTTTATATCCGTCAAAAAAATGCTCGGCATCAAAGAAAACCTTTTTCCCCTTACTAACAAAAAAACTAATTGTATCTGTAATCATTGAAAGATTTTCTTCCAATGTTGTACGAATAATTTCAGTGACATGCATATCCCAGCTTTTTCCGAAAACTGATACTGTGTCGACGTTAACGCTTGCAAGAGCTTGAACATTTGCATCGTCAGCAACGTCAATATCCTTGCGTCTTGTTGAACCGAAAGCAACCAGCTTCGCATTTTTAAGCGGATAAGTTGACGCCATTTTGAAGAAATCCAAGTCCTTTTGATTTGAGGCTGGATTCCCTGCTTCGATATAATCAACGCCGAAACTGTCCAAGGCTTTCATGATATTAAATTTATCCTGTGCGGAAAAATTGATGTTTTCGCCCTGTGCCCCGTCACGCAGGGTAGAGTCAAAGATTTCAATCTTTTTCATAAAAATTACCCCTTTCTTATCTTTTATACTCTCTAATCATCTATCATAATTTCCAAAATAGGGTCTTCAACCGATGCGCCTGCGGGAACCATTGGGAGAACGTTAACGTCTTTATCGATTTTGCAGTCAATCAGTGTTGGACAGTTTGCTTTTAGTGCCTCCTCCAAAACGCTGCGGACATCTGACTTCTTTTCAATTCTTAGGAATTTAATACCGAATGCCTTTGCAAGCAATTCATAGTCTGTTCCTCTGTCAATGACGGTTTGAGAGAAACGCTTTCCATAAAACATTCTCTGCCATTGACGAACCATTCCCAAAACATTGTTATCGAAAAGCAGTTCAATTACTGGGATATTGAATTTTGCAATGGTTGAAAGCTCGTTCATATTCATATAAAAACTGCCGTCACCTGCAACATTCACGACTGTTCTTTCGGGGTTTGCAATCTTTGAGCCAAGTGCTGAGCCTAAGCCAAATCCCATTGTTCCAAGTCCTCCTGAGGATACAAAGCTACGTTTCTTGCGAAAATTGTAGTATTGAGCAGTCCACATTTGATGCTGTCCAACTTCGGTCGAAAGTATTGCTTCACCGTTTGTCAGTTCGTCCAAGGTTTCTAAAACATATTGAGGAAGAACTGCTTCACCATCATCTGCAATTTGTTTAAGTGGGAATTCTTTTTTCCATGCTAATACTTTTTCCATCCATTCTGTATGATTCAAACGCTCTAAGTCATCATTCATGCGACCTAAAATATAGCTCAAATCACCTACAACCTTATGGTCAACAATAACATTTTTATTGACTTCGGCAGGGTCAATGTCAATATGCAAAATCTTAGTTGTCTTTGCAAAGGTGTTGATGTTACAAGTAACTCTGTCACTAAAGCGTGAACCTAAAACAATCATCAAATCACATTCGGCTATAACCAATGAGGAGGTTTTGGTTCCGTGCATTCCAAGCATTCCGATATAATGAGGATTTGTGTTGTCATATGCACATTGTCCCATTAATGAAAGTGCAATTGGAGCGTCAATTTGCTCAACAAACTGTTTTAATTCGAGAACAGCATTGTCAGATGATACCACTCCACCACCAGCGTAGATGAATGGGTGCTTGCTTTCTTTAATCATTTCAATTGCTTTTGAAATTTCTTCGTCAACAGTTTCAGATTTTTCAAAAACGACTTCCTTAACAGGAATATTTTTAAAGTCGCACTTCTGTTGTGTAATATCCTTGGGAATATCTATCAAAACAGGACCTTTTCTGCCTTCCTGTGCAATATAGAACGCTTTGCGAATTGTTTCTGCAAGCTTGGATATATCCTTAACGATGAAATTATGCTTAGTTATCGGCATTGTAATCCCTGTGATGTCAACCTCCTGAAAGCTGTCAAGTCCCAAAAGATGAGTAGCAACATTACCAGTAATGGCAACCATTGGGATTGAATCCATATAGGCAGTCGCAATACCTGTAACCAGGTTCGTTGCACCTGGACCTGAAGTTGCAATAACAACACCTGTTCTACCTGTCGACCTTGAATAACCATCTGCAGCATGTGATGCGCCTTGCTCATGTGCTGTTATGATGTGTGTCAGCCTGTCACTGTATTCGTACAATGCATCATATATATTCAGTACAGCACCACCGGGATAACCAAATACTGTGTCTACGCCTTGTTCTAATAGGCATTCAACAACAATTTCTGCTCCTGTTAATTTCATAATAAGCATTCCTTTCAGATTATAAAAATAAAAAAACCTTCACCTCTTAAATTTTAAGAGGTGAAGGTATAAAATACTTCCACGGTACCACTCTTATTGACAAAAAATTATATAATAATTCTTTTGCCACTCAATCACATCAATCAATGTGCATCTCTGTAACGGGAGAAAACCGTTCTAACTTACTTGCTATGAAGCTTTGGGTTGACTGCTCCGAGGTGATTTATTACCAAACGACTATACCACTTCACACCAAACAGTGGCTCTCTGAAAAAGTCTGTAATGCTTTTTTCCTCATCAACGCATTTATTTCGTTGAAATTAATATATCATGGTATTTTTGATTTGTCAAGGGGTTTATAAAATTATTTTTCTGGTTGTGCCCTACTTGAGCTGAGTTTGAACTTAACAAAATAATGTTGGAAATGAAGACATTTATTTTGTTTCTCTTTTTTATAAAATTTCAGCAGATATAATTTGACTTTTCAAATTTTTTTAGGTATAATTTATTTGTATAACCTTGGTTATACTACGATTGGAGTGTTGTGATTGTTCGGTTATGTCCGCCCATTTAAGCCGCACTTAAGAATGTGTGAATATGACACATATAAAGCTGTCTATTGTGGGCTTTGTAAGGAACTTGGGAAAAATTTCGGATTTGTCTCTCGCTTCACTTTAAGCTATGATTTTGCTTTTTTGGGTTTGTTGGCGTTTGCTGTGAATAAAACCGAAGTGAGTGCTACTTTGCAGGCTTGTATTGCACATCCGCTTAAAAAAACGCCCTGTCTTGTTTGTGACGGCGGATTGACTTATACAGCAGCGGCTGCCTCAATTTCAATTTATCACAAGTTAAAAGATGACATTGCTGACAATGAATTTAAGAAAAAACTTGTGGCAAGAGTACTTTTACCACTTGTTAAAGGGGCTTATAAAAAAGCAAAAAAGGCTTATCCAGAGCTTGCAGCTTCTGTTGAAAAAAGCATGAAGCAACAGGCTATTTTAGAAAAAGAACATTGCAAGAGTATTGACAGAGCAGCAGAGCCTACTGCACAAATCATGGCTGAAATTGCCAAAGGGATTTCTGCTGACGAGGAACAAAGACGTGTCCTTTCACGTTTTGGGTATCTGCTTGGCAGGTATGTTTACATCACAGACGCACTTGATGATGTAAAAGAGGATTACAAGAAAAAAGCTTACAATCCTTTGCTTTTGCAGAATGGCTGCGAAGACTTGGATATGGATAAGATTAGGGCAATTGCTCAGGACAGCGTATTTTTTACACTTGGTGATTTAGCTAATGCTTATACACTGTTGAATATAGAAAAATTCCAGCCAATATTGGACAATATAATTTATTTAGGGCTGAAAAATACTTTCACCCTAGTTTTAAACGAAAAGGAGTTATCAAAATGAGTGATCCATATTTAATTTTAGGAGTATCACGCAATTCAACCGATGACCAGATCCGTGAAGCATATCGTGAATTATCGAAAAAATATCACCCCGATTTTCATCAGCAAAGCCCTCTTTCTGACCTTGCGGAAGAAAAAATGAAGGAGCTTAACCAAGCCTACGACGAAATCATGGATTTACGCCGAGGAAACGCTAGCTACGGTAATACAGGCAGCAGCAATCAGCAAAGCTATACAGGTCAATCAAGTGCCTCTCCTGAATTCAGCGAAATACGCAGACAAATTCAAAACGGTAATCTTACTGTTGCTGACGATATGCTCGAAAATTCCGGAACAACTCGTAATGCTGAATGGTCTTTCCTTAAGGGGAGTGTTTGCTATGCCAGAGGATGGCTGAATGATGCTTATACACATTTTTCAAACGCTGTGAGACAAGAGCCTAATAACGCTGAATATAATGCTGCGCTAAATCAAATGATGCAGGCTCGCCGCGGCAACATGAATGGTATGCCTAATAGCCCTTACCGCACAAATAATACTCTGGGCGGCTGCAGTACCTGCGACCTTTGCACAGGACTATGCTGTGCTGATTCTTGCTGTGAGTGCATGGGCGGAGATATTGTACCATGCTGTTAAAGGCATCATAATAATTAAAAATAAGGAATTTTTAAATGAAAAAATTAAGCTACAAGGTTGCTCTTGGCGGAGTAATTGCTTCAATAGCAATTTTCATAATGTTTCTGACGGGTTTTGGCCCGTTTTTAACGTACCTTTGTCCTATGTGTGCAGGTGCACTTCTCGTGATGATTGTTATTGAGGTATCTAGGAAATGGGCGTTTGCTACATATGTAGCCATTGCTTTACTGTGTGTATTCATAACCCCCGATAAAGAATCGGCTATGCTTTTTATTTTTCTTTTTGGATATTATCCGATTTTAAAGTCAATACTAGAAAAGACTAAAAGCCGTATTCTTGAATGGATTATTAAAATTGCAGTTTTCAATGTTTCTGTTGTGTCTGCTTATTGGCTGATTATCAATGTTTTCGGAATGGGACAGGTTCTTGACAGCTTAGGCGAGTGGGGCAAATATGGAGTTCTTATTTTCTTAGGCTTAGCTAATTTTGCGTTTGTTATGTATGACTATGCACTTTCTGGGATTGTTGACTCATACATAAAGTGGTTCAGACCTAAATTTCTCAGAAAAATAAAATAAAAATCCTTTTATTGGGAGACTCTATGAAAAAACTTGACAAAAAAAATATAATCAGACTGATAGCAGTAATCATTTTTCTTGCTGTATCAATTACCGCAACGATTTTATTAATTCCATTTATAAAATGGCTCACTACTGAGGCTGGGCGTTTAGCTATTAAGCAAAAGGCTGATTTGTTTGGTCCTTTGGGATGGGTATTGTTTTTAGGATTACAGCTTTTACAGGTAATAGTTGCATTTATCCCAGGGGAGCCTATTGAAATATTAAGCGGCGTTCTTTTTGGAGCTTTCGGAGGAATGTTCCTTTGCTTAATTGGAATAATGCTTGGCACAATTGCAGTATATTATCTAGTTAAAGCAGTTGGAAAGCCTTTGGTTTTTGCATTTGTACCAGAAGAAAAATTTGAACACTTTAAAATCTTTCAAGACGAGAAAAAACTTGAGATATTGATTTTTATACTCTTCCTTATTCCTGGAACGCCTAAGGATACTTTAACATATATTGTACCATTGACTAAAGTAAAACCTTTGAAATTCTTTTTGCTTTCAACACTTGCAAGAATTCCCTCTGTTATCGGCTCTACAATAATTGGTCGGAGCATAGGCAATGGAAATTGGTTTTTGGCTGTTTGGGTTTTTGTTATAGCTGCTGCAATTGGGTTGGTGGGAATTTTCTTCAATGATAAGCTGATTGATTCTATAAAAGAAAAACATAAAAAACAGAAAGATGTTTGATTTATAAAATATATTTTTCTTTAGGGACTTTTTTCTATTGACAAACGAAAATTTATGTATTATACTTCATATCAATAAATGCTTTGATAGGGAACAAAGTTTTACTGCATTTTCAGAGAGCCATTGTTTGGTGTGAAATGGCATTGCAATTTAATTATAACTCGCCCTTGAGCAGTCTGGCTGAAAGCAAAAATGTTTAGGCTTGAACGGATTTCTCCCGTTACAGAGACACACATTGATAGATGTGAATTAAAGTGGTCAAATTAATTATTCTTTAATTGTTTGACAAAAAGAGTGGTACCGCGGGAGTGGAATTTTCACCTTCGTCTCTTTATGCTAATTAGATTGGCATAAAGAAACGAGGGTTTTTTTATTGCCAAATAACTTTATGGAGAATGACTGAAATAATAATTTGCAGTCATAGAAAGGGATTAACACTATGAAAAACTACAACAAGTACGCAAGAGCATATTTTATGCCGCCTGTTACGACAACGAAGTGGACCGAAAAAGAATACATCACAAAAGCACCGATTTGGTGCAGTGTTGACCTGCGTGATGGAAATCAGTCGCTGATTGTTCCAATGAGTCTGGAAGAAAAAATCGAGTTCTTCAAGCTGTTGGTTAAAGTCGGTTTTAAAGAAATCGAGGTCGGTTTCCCTGCTGCTTCTGAAACAGAATATGCTTTCCTACGCACATTGATTGAGCAAAATTTAATTCCTGATGATGTAATTATTCAGGTTTTAACTCAATCAAGAGAGCACATCATCAAAAAAACCTTTGAGGCGCTAAAAGGTGCAAAACAAGCTGTCGTTCATCTGTACAATTCAACTTCTGTCGCACAGCGTGAACAAGTTTTTAAAAAATCCAAGGAAGAAATTATTGAAATTGCCGTCAGCGGTGCTAAGCTTTTGAATGAATTTGCAGCAACTACTGAGGGGAATTTCAAGTTTGAATACTCTCCTGAAAGCTTCACAGGTACAGAAATGGAATTTGCTTTGGAAATCTGCAACGCTGTAATAGATATTTGGAAACCTACTGCTGACAACAAGGTTATCATTAATTTACCTGTAACTGTTTCGGTGTCAATGCCTCACGTTTATGCTTCACAAATTGAGTATATGTGCGACAATTTGAAAAACCGTGAAAACATTATTGTTTCACTGCACCCGCATAATGACCGCGGATGTGCTGTTGCGGACAGTGAAATGGGTTTACTTGCAGGTGCTGACCGCATTGAGGGGACACTATTCGGGAACGGCGAGCGTACTGGTAATGTTGACATCATTACCCTTGCTATGAATATGTTCTCACAAGGCGTTGATCCTGAACTGGATTTCGCAGACATTCCTGCAATAACTGAAAAGTATGAAGAAATGACCCGTATGCACGTTTACGAAAGACAGCCTTACAGCGGACAATTGGTTTTTGCAGCTTTTTCCGGCTCACATCAGGACGCTATTGCAAAGGGCATGAAGTGGCGTGAGGAAAAGAATTGTGAGCTTTGGTCTGTTCCGTATCTGCCTATTGACCCTAAGGACGTTGGCAGAGAATACGAAAGTGATGTTATCCGTATCAACAGCCAATCAGGCAAAGGTGGCATCGGTTATCTATTGGAGCAAAAATATGGCTACGACTTACCTGCAAAAATGCGTGAGGACTTCGGATATCTGGTTAAAAATGTTTCTGACCACTTGCATAAGGAGCTTATGGCTGATGAAGTTTGTGATATCTTCAAGACAAATTATGTCAATATCACAGATAAAATTAAGCTTATTGAAGCACACTACAAGCAAGCAGATGAAATTGAAGCAACTATCGCGATTGAAGTCGGCGGCATAAACAAGGTTATCAACCGCTCAGGAAACGGACGCCTTGATGCAGTTTCAAATGCTTTGAAAGAAAGCTTAGGGCTGAACTTCACAGTTGTTGCATATAAAGAACACGCACTTGAACAAGGCTCGAAATCACAGGCTGTTGCGTATGTTGGAATTGCCGACGACAAAGGAAAAGTCACATGGGGTGCAGGCATAGACAACGATATTATGAAAGCGTCTGTAAACGCTTTGGTCAGCGCTATTAACCGTACAATGTAAATTAATAGAAATAGCAAATACTCCAAAATGCAAATTACCAAAATATGTTGAATTATTCCAGCAGATGTGGTATAATTATTATTATATTGTTGGCTTACTCTAGCATAAGGAGCATTAAAATGTTAAAAACAAAAAAATATTTGCTATTTGGACTTGGTACATTGGCTATTGCTTTTGGAGCTTTTGCTGTCTTATCTGATGATGACGTCGAGACGTCTTCTCTCAAAACAAAAGCTGAAATGTCAGTTACATCTCAGCAAAACACAAAAGCTCAAACAGCAGCCACATCTAAAAAAATAACTGTTCACATGGAGCCAAACTATCTTTATATGCCACTTGAAAGCTTGTCAAAAGATTCCGCTACTATTGTTTATGCAGAGGTTACAAATCGACTAGATGCAGTTAAAAATAATTTGCAAATTGAGTATGCGGTAACTCCAATTGAATTAAAAGTTATATCTGTATTAAAGGGAGGCTATGCCAAAGGTGATGTTATAAAATATTTTGAAGATGGCGGCGAAACAGATAACACAATTTATACTTGTTTTAGCGCTTATAATCACAAGGTCGGTGACAAATTTGTCATTTTTCTAAATAGCTGCGGTTATGGATGGGGAGATCAGTCTATATACCCAGTTAAAGATGGTCTAATACAGGTTAAAAGCGAAGATACTAATAAGACACCTGATAATAGCGGGAATGTTCAATGC
>OCTV010001024.1_pt1 | contig 10394 bp, 10 predicted proteins | sample 1539101 | NCBI WGS metagenome assembly OCTV01 (sample SAMEA3991422, study PRJEB22521) | metagenome | biome: anthropogenic terrestrial biome; feature: sewage plant; material: sludge | place: Sweden | collected 2012-09-26 | reverse complement strand
CTTCCGATCTAAGTTACCACACCTGTTGCACCTAAAAACTATAATTTAACTACAAAGCCCATAGTGCAGACTGATGAAATTTTCGACTTGGTTGACTTGTCAAAAGTAGTTAAAACCTCCGAACGTGCTGATGAAAACGCACAACAGGATGCATCCTTTGATAAAAATTCGGGCGTTATACCAAAATTGCCCATGCTCATTGCAAAGGACCCGTCACTGACAGCTTCATCATTGAAATCTATGCTAAGCAATGAGATTTTAAACCAACTTTCCGAAAGCGGAAATGCCGAGCTAATAAACAAACTGACTGATTTGGCTAAGGAGATTCTTTTGTCTCCTGACCAGTTGGTGACTGATATAAAAAGCCAACAGCAGTCATCGACTATTTTTAATGGGGATTTTTTCAATCTTTTAAGAGGAATTGCCGCCCAGACAAGCAACTCTGACATTAAAAATGCAATACTTAACATTTTAAAAGCTACCGTCAATGCATCCTCAGGTCAAGAGGTTTTAAATTCACTTTCACTGAATATGAAATATCTTTCTGAACAGCTTGCACCAAGCAAGTCGCTTTCTGATGCTTTGCTGAGATTGTCGGATAAGCTTTCATCACCCAATGCCTCAAAGGATTTTCAAGCGTTAAAGGGGCAGGTTTTAGGTGCATTGCAGTCCGTCAATAACAGCCTTTTGCTGACTGATAAAACAAAGAACTTATTACCGCTGATTACACATAATTTATCTCGCTTTAGCGATAATTCCACAGCTTTAAAGGAAAGCTTCACAAATCTCCTTGACCTTTTGTCTAATAAGGATTTAAAAGCTGCTCTTTCAAAGTCGTTCAATGATTTTGTTGAAGTCTCTGACCTCCCACAGAGCGTTAAGTCTTCTGCTTTATCGGCTGTACCTGATAATGGAGTGTCTGACAAGGTAGCCTCTGAAACACTACTTAAAAAATTAACCTCTGACCTTGCAAGTCTTGCTAATTCAAACAGCAAAATTCTTGATGCCGTTAGTCTTAAAGATGCCCTTAGTAATATTCCCGCTGATAATGGAATGAATTCAATAAAAGATATGCTAATGCAAGTATTGCCAAAATCCTCTGAAAAAATGCTTAATAATCTGCTGGGTGATTTTTCACAAACAAAAGATTTGAATTCACTGCTAGGGAAGCTGTCCACAATTCTGAACTCAATTGACAGTATGGATGTAAAGCTGCCATTAGCTCAAAGCCTAAATGAAGCCTTGACTCATCTGGCAAAAGCTGAAAACATTCATTACAGCCCGCCAAGCTCAATGGAGAACCTTGTGACATTTTTGTCAAAAAACATTAATGACACGGCATTGAAATCGCTTAATACTTTCAATCAGAACGAAATGGTTCAGAGTCTTTTGACTGCACCTGGTGTGTTCACACCGCTTCTGCACTATCTTGTGCCTGTTCAGGTTGAAGATACAAGGGCATTCGGTGAGCTTTGGGTGGATAATGATGCAGGTGGCTCATCCAACAGTGATGATACAAACAACCACTTTTTCCTTAGCTTTACGGTTGAAAATATAGGCGATTTTGAGCTTGAAATCTATACGAAGAATACGGATATTTCCATTCTGCTTATGTGTCCCCCTGATCTTACAAAAAGCTTTTCAAAAATGAAGGACAGCATTGCTAAAATAGCAGCAGCAAACGGCTTTTCGGCAAAGAATACAACCGTTGAGCCTCTTAAGAGCAAGCGTAATCTCGTTGACGTATTTTCAAGAATTAAAGAAAAGAGGGTTGGTTTGAATGTCACAATCTAAAGCATATAAAAGTAACAGCGCGATAGCCCTTAAATACAATCCTGAGAAAGATTATTCTCCGGTAGTTGTTGCATCAGGTCATGGTGCCGTCGCTGAAAAAATCATTCAGATTGCCGACGAAAACGGTGTTCCAGTTTATCGTGACGACAGTGCCGCCGCCCTCCTGACAATGCTTGAAGTAGGGAAATCAATCCCACCGGAATTATACCAGTTGGTTGCGGCAATTTATGTTGAAGTCATAAAGACATCAGACGAAATCAAGAAAAAGCAAGAAGTTTTATAGCTACATATATTTTTCACCGCCAATATTATCATTATCTTCAATCAATGAAATTATTGGCGGTGAATTTTATTCTCTATAATGTTTCCGTTTTAATGCCGTCCTCACCCAAATAAATTTTGCAATACTGGTATTTGTCTTTAACCTGAAGAACTAAATCATTAATCGTGATTTTTGTTCCGGGATAAATATCTTTTTTACAAGTAATGCTCAAATTCTGTTTGTTCTCAAGATACTTTATTATTTCTTTAATTCTTGCTTCAACTTTGTTTTTTTCAACTTGAAGTATTAGCTTTTGCTTTATTGCGGAGTTTAGCATATCTACTCTTTCGGGAGGGATTGAGCCAAGCTCTTTTTTCTTTTGTGATAAAAAATCAACTGCCTGTGTACATCGAAGAATTTGAAAATCAAGCTCAATAATCTTTCTTTCACTTTCAGCCTTTTCCTCAAGCATAATTGCATTGTCACCTACTGTAACAACTGTTGGAAGATATGACTTTGTGCCGATACTGTTTGCAGTAAGATTTTTTAAACAGGTATACTTCCCGCCCATAAGAACACCAATTTTCCCGACACAATTAAATTCTCCGCCGCAGTATACAGTTGATGTTATGAATGAATCTCCTTTTAAGTCGCCGTCACAAGTAATGTGAGAGTTTTCGACGAAATCCAAGGTGACATTCCCGTGTGATACGATTTTACTGTTGATACATCCTTTTTTGATTGTTACATCGCCGCCTGCTTCAACCGTAGCACCTGTTGCATTTTCATATATTGTTATATTCTTATGTGATGATACCTTAAAACCGTCAACAACCTCGCCCCTGACAATAATGTCACCGATGAAATCAAGGTTTCCTGTCGAAGCGTCAACATTCCCTTTTAAATTAAATACTGTTTCAATTGAAAACTTATTGCCGGCAAATTTTAAGTTCCCGTCAACCAAAGCTATCATTTGAGTGCCATCGCCTGATAAGCCAATATTATCACCATGTGCGGTATTTGCCGGAGCACCTTTTTTCTGAACAATTGGTGCATTCCTTAAATCAAAACCAGGTTTACCGTCAGTCGGTAAAGTAATTGCTGCAATAACAGTACCCACTTTTATATTACGAATAATTCCAAGGTCCTTGTAATTAACATAACCCTTTTCGTCTTCCTTTGGCATGATTTCGGACTTTTGCTCAAACTTGTAAGTGATAGTTCCGTCAACCCCATTTTCAGGCAGAAGCCAGGTAGCTATTCTATATGGGCTGTTATATAATTCTTCTCTAAAGATTTTTTTAATTAATTTTGTGTCAATTCCATATGTAACGCCTTTGTTTGATAGCTCTTTTAGGAGGTCTTCTTCTGTAACTGATTTTCCGTCAAAATAAGGGGGTGTGACTATAACTGTAGCTTCGGAAAAGTTTGCGCTTATTGCTAATTCAAACTTTCCATTAATTGGTTCGTGTTTTAATTCTTCATTTTGTTCACTCATATACTATTCCCCCCTCTGATTTATCAATACATCACAGCTAATGATTTGATATCATTTGATTAAATAACTATGGTATCCTTTGTTGCAGATTTAACCTGCATTAATCCTGTACCTGAATCAAAAAATACTGTTCTTCCGAAATTTGCTCCCGTTTGTTCAGCGATAATTGGAATCTTAAAGGCATTAAGAACCTTTTTTACAGCTTCCACATTACGCTCGCCGATATTAAAAACACTTGAAGTTGTTGCGAACATCTGCGCTCCGCCTGCAATTTTTGCAACAACATATTGGAAGTTTGCACCCTTTGATTTCATTAAATTAGCAAGCTCTGTGATTCCTGTATCCGCATATCTGCGTTTGTTTTCGCTTGGATTTGTTGCATCCGTACTCCATGGAAGCATAATATGTGCGAGTCCGCTTATATTGCTTTTTTTATCAAAAAGGCAAATACCAACGCATGAGCCTAAAGCATATGTTACGAGCACATCCGGCGCAAAGGCAATGTTCAAATCTGAAATGCCGACATTGATAATGTTGCTCATATTTCTACTCCCAATTTACTAAATAATAGTGCAAGGGAGTCCATTTCGGGAATTAAAATCATATTGCTTTTAATTTCATCATCAGTGATCATAAAATTATCGTCGATAAACAGAACCTTATCACCAACCTGAGCAAACTCAATTGCAGGAACAGATAGGATTGCACCAGCCATGTCTACGCAAAATGAAGGGACAGAAATATCAAGTGTAAGTCCTGTTAAGCCTGCTATTGCATTAACATATGAGCCAGCCATAATGTTGCCGATTTCGCAGATTGCCGACTTATCAAGCTCGTCAACATTAGTAATATCGTCAAGCACCTTGCCGTAAAATGTTTTTGTAATTTTATTAGCAAAGCTGCTTTGAAGAATGTACATCATCATTCCCTTGATATCACCGGTAAGTCTTATCAAAAGTCCGATAACTATATTTTCAGGTCCTCCTATAAACTCAACAACCTCATTATAATCAAGAGTTTTAACACATGGTACCCCAATATCAATCGGACTGCTTAACATATCTGCCAGTGAAGTTGCCGCATTTCCAGAGCCAATATTGCCTATTTCACGAAGAACATCCATTTGTATGGGATTAAGCTCATCTAATTTTTTAACGCTCATTTCCGTCCCGCCTATCTAAGATTATTTACTATGTTCTCTATATCATCTGCTGTTTGAACCATTTTTGTGTTGAATGAAAAGGCTCTTTGATATTGAATTACTTTAACCATTTGGTCGGCAATGTTTGAAGATGAAGCCTCTAAAAAGCCACTTCTCTTTTCAAGATTTTGGTCTGCTGCGGCTGCACCGGAGCTGGCTGTTGCAAGATAATAATTGTCTCCGTCAGCTTTAAGCCCGTATGGATTGCTGAATTTATATACTCCTATGCTGTTTAAAACCGCATTTGTGTCTATATTGTCTTTTTCATCTTTGGTAACAGTAATCGGCTTACCGGTGTAATCCAAAACCTTTGAACCCTTTGCATCAACAAGTGTCCATTGCCCATTAATATCCGAAATACTGAATGCACCATTTTTTGAATAAACTGTCTGTCCGTCAGCTCTTTGAAATGCAAAAAGTCCCTCCGTAGGTGTAGCGAAATCAAGCTGTCGTTCTGTATTTGACATTGAGCCTATATCATACATAAGGTCTGTTTTGTCAATCTTAACGCCGTGACCAACCTCAACGTCTTTGCTCTTATCATTTCTGACAGTATATATCAAATCTGAAAAAGATGCACGAAGCGGTTTAAATCCATTAGTTGAAACATTTGCTACGTTGTTTGCTGTAATATCAAGAGCCTCCTGCATTTTCATAACGCCTTGTGTTGCTGTATAAAAACTAATTGACATCGGAAATCCCCTCCCTTACCTTATACTTTGCCTAGCTCTGTTGAAGCTTTTTGATTAATAGTATCCATCATCTGAAGCATCTGACTGCATGTCTCAAAATTCCTTTGTGCCGCAATTGATTTCGTCATTTCTTCTGCCATATCAACGTTTGAACGCTCGTATGAACCCTGTACTACTGCATATTCCGTTCCCTCAGGTATTTCCGTGGAAATTTTTGTGCCCTCGGCAGGAACAAACATATTGTCGCCTTTTTTAATTATATCACTGTTGTCATTTATGTAAGATAAAGCAAGCTGATAAGTTTTCCCGTCAGAAGTTGTGATTTTCCCTTTTTCATCAATAGCAAAATCAGCAGTCCCTATTTGAATCGGACCTTCCTTACCCATTACACGTCCTGCACTCCCTAAAGCAAGATAGCCCTCGTCATCAATATTAAACTGTCCCTTTCGGGTTAAAAGTGTTGTTCCGTCATCCTTATACATCTGGCTCTTAGGCTGAATATTAAAATAAATATTACCCTTTAATGCAACATCAAGCCTGCTGTTAGTATTCTCAAAGCTGCCCTGTTCAAGTGCAGTGCTGATTGTACTGGTTTTTCTGTATTCTATTGTGCCTGTTTTATTTTTTTGTCCTCTGATTAACATAAGCTGTCTGTCAAAGGTTGTCGGAATATTTGTATCCTTTTTATAGCCTGACGTCTGGCTGTTTGCTATATTATTACTGATTGTGTCCATAACACGCTGTTGATTTATCATACCATTTGCAGCGATGTAATATCCTCTGAACATAATAATCTATTCCTCTCTATCGTGCTATACTTTAGCCCTTTATATAATGCTCAATATTATATTTCAATTTCAGCATTGCCTTTGAGTGTATTTGGCAAACCCTTGATTCGCTCACGTCTAATACCTTTGCAATGTCCGAAAACTTCAATCTCTCGTAATAGTAGAGTGAAATAACGTGCCTTTGCTGTTCTTTCAAATCATCAATTGCTCTAGCAAGGAGTTTGTTGCGTTCTTTTAAGTACAAGTCCTTTTCAACGTCCCAAACCCCATCGCTGTCCTTTGTGCTGGAGATATCGAAATCCCCCTCGTATAAAAGCTCTTCAAAGGAAAGTGAAGTTGCACTCGCAGAATCTGCCATATATTTTAAAAGCTTGTCTTTGGGTAACTTTAAAAATTCAGCTAATTCATCTGTTGTCGGCTCTCTGTCAAGCGTAGTATATAGCTGTGAGAATGCACTGTCAAGTTCTTTTGAAAAACGTCTAACGTTTCGTGGAATCAGGTCCTGTTTTCTTATATAATCAATTATTGCCCCACGCATTTTCATTGAAGCATAGGTTTCAAATTTGACATTACGTTCAAAATCAAAGCTGTCAATTGCCGCCATTAAGGCTAACGCAGCCTCATTCACAATGTCCTCGGTGTCAGCATATTTCTGATACATATTTCTGGTTGAGACAGCGGCATACTTGATTAAATTCCCATAAAAAAGAACTATCTCATTCCTTATGCTCTTGTCGCCTGTCTCTTTATATCTTGCAATCAATTCACTTCCGTCTTTGATTTGTATAGGCATTTAATCACACCCCCTCATCCAATGTACCCCTGCGACTGAATATTTCAATCGGGTTGTGCAAAGCAGATACATTAATTATAAATTAAACTGCAATATTGCCAACAGCCTGAATTTGTACAGTATTGTCAATCTCATTAAATGAAAGCACCGTAATATTCGGAATAAATTGGTCAATAAGCTTTTTGAAATATATTCTTACAACAGGTGAGGTTAACACAATAGGCGTTGGGATAACATCTTTAATTTTATCAAGCTGTCCTTGAAGTGATGAGATAATGTTCTGAATACTTTCGGGATCCATAGCAAGATATGAGCCTTGATCTGCCTTTTTGACAGAACCGACTATCTGATTTTCAACCCCTGTATCAAGAGTCAGAACACGAATTTGTCCTGCGTCTGCAAACTTCCTTGTAATAGTCCGTTTTAATGCCTGACGGACATATTCAGTCGTTATGTCAATATCCTTTAGTGTTGAAGAATAATCGCTCAAAGTTTCAAGAATTGTCTGTACATCACGGATAGGAACGCCCTCTTTTAATAGGATTGCAAGCACCTTTTGAAGATACGCAACCGAAACAGTACTTGGAACAATGTCCTCAACGACTGACGGATTGGTTTCCTTTAGCTTGTCGAGCATAGTCTTTACGTCCTGCCTTGAAAGAAGTTCATATGCGTGGCTTTTGATAACTTCCGATAAATGCGTTATCATAACTGACGTTGGATCAATCAATGTATAGCCCGCAATATCTGCAATTACCTTTTTGTCCTCTGACACCCATTTTGCTGGAATGTTGAATGCCGGCTCAATTGTTTCAATACCCTCAATTTCCTGTGTAACATTCCCGCTGTCAAGTGCTAAGAAGTGATCTACCAAAATTTCACTCTGGGCAACAATTTCGCCCTTTATTTTAATAACGTATTGGTTTGGATTAATGTGCTGATTATCCCTCATTCTGACAGACGGGAAAACCATGCCCATGTCGAGCGCAAACTGCTTTCGGAAGATTACAACACGCTCAATAAATGTCCCTCCGCTGCTTTCATCCGCCAGTGGAATCAGACTGTATCCGAATTCCATTTCAATTGGTTCAACATTAAGCAGCTTATAAACATTGTCAATGTCCTTGTAGTATTCCATTTCCGATAAAGCTTCCTGAGAATCGGTCATCTCCTGTATTTCTTCTTCAGCAACGGCCCTCTTTTGAGAACGCATAACCATAATTCCAAAGGTAATCAAACTAGCGGAAATGACAATCATCTGTGGCTTAGGGAATCCCGGAATCAGCATCATCAAACCGATAACGCCGCCTGAAATAATAAGTACTAATGGCTGTGATGAAAATTGCTTGCGGATATCCATATTTAAGCTGTCCTGTGATGCGGAACGGGTAACAATCATACCCATTGCCGTGGAAATCATAAGAGCAGGGATCTGTGAAACAAGACCGTCACCAACGGTAGCGATTGAATAAGTTGACAAAACAGTTGCAAAATCACCGCCGCCTACAAGTCCGATAATCGCACCGGCGATTAAGTTAACAAAGGCCGCAATGATTGAAAAGATAGCATCTCCCTTAATGAATTTCGTAGCACCGTCCATGGAGCCAAAGAAGTCAGACTCACGCTGGATTTTTGCACGTCTTGCTTTTGCTGTGACATCATCTATAAGACCCGAATTAAGGTCAGCGTCGATTGCCATTTGTTTACCCGGCATAGCGTCCAAGGTAAAACGTGCTGCAACTTCAGCTACACGTTCAGCACCCTTTGTGATAACAATGAACTGAACAATTACGATTAATATGAAAATGATAAATCCGACAGGGGCATTGCCTCCGATAACGAACTGACCAAATGCCTTAATAACATGCCCGGCGTCGCCTTTGTTCCCCAAAATAAGTCTCGTTGAGGAAATATTTAAGGATAACCTCAAAAGTGTTGTAATCAATAAAATAGATGGGAATATTGAAAACTCCAACGCTTCTTTAATGTACATTGTTGTCAGCAAAATTATTAAAGAAAGTGATATATTTATGACAAGCATCATATCAAGCATCCACGTAGGCAGAGGAATGATAATCAGCAGAATAATTAAAAGAACAAAAACTGTAACGACATTGTTTAATAATTTCTTCATTCAAAATCCCTTTCTTAATAATAGGACTACTGTGGTACCAAATTCCACCGCTATAATATTAGTATGGCATAGGTTTATTTTTAAGGTCATATACCCAAGCAAGGATTTCAGCAACCTCCTGATAGAATTCACCGGTTATTTCACGCCCTATGTCTACTTCGTCGTATAACGCCCTTGCAAGAGGTTTATTTTCCGTCATGGTTATGTCATGGTCCTTTGCAATTTCAATAATCTTCATAGCAACACGGTCTGCACCCTTTGCTACAACAATCGGAGCATTGTTTTTCTCCGGCTCATACCTGACTGCAATAGCATAATGCGTAGGGTTTCTGATAATTACGTCAGCCTTGGGGACTTCCTGCATCATGCGCTTTTGAGACATTTCACGCTGCTTTTGCTTAATTTTGCCCTTGATTTGCGGATCTCCTTCCATTTGCTTGTATTCTTCCTTGACTTCCTGTTTAGTCATCTTCATATTCTTCTCGTAATCCCACCACTGATATCCTAAGTCGAGAATTCCAAGTCCAATGAAAACAAAGCTGATTGACATTACTGTCGAGAAAACCGCAGAACATAAATACATAACAGAGGATAGAATATCAACGTCATAGAGCTTTGCAATATCCTTGATACTGCCCTTAATTTGACTATATATAATTGCAGAAACAATCGCAATCTTCAATAAAGATTTGACAATTTCCACAAGAGAACGCATAGAGAATAGCTTCTTGATACCCTCAATAGGGTTCATTCTGCTGAATTTTGGCTTTAACGCTTCGGTAGAAAAAATAAATTTTGTTTGTGCACCTGTAAAAATAATGTTAATAAAACCTGATACAATGAGGAGTGGCCCTGCTACAATGAAAATTGTTTTACAAACCTCAATTAACAGTGGAACAATCTTATCCTCACTGAGTACATAACTGCCGTCACATACTTTAAGCCAATATATCATTGAATTAAAGAGCATACTGAGCATCATTTTCCCTAAAATCTTAATTGTATAAAAGATAATGAGAATAAAAAATGCTGCAACTAAATCTTTACTCGAGAAGACGTTACCTTTTTTTCGTTCGTCTCGCTTCTTTTTGGGGGTGGCTTGTTCGGTCTTTTCACCTGTACCTGAGCTTGCCAAAATATAATCCCCCCCATGCGGTATCGCCCGCCGGTAATTATTAATATAACAAACTTATGATTTCGATTATTATGTTATAGATCGGAAGAGCGTCGTG
>OCTV010001021.1_pt1 | contig 10429 bp, 9 predicted proteins | sample 1539101 | NCBI WGS metagenome assembly OCTV01 (sample SAMEA3991422, study PRJEB22521) | metagenome | biome: anthropogenic terrestrial biome; feature: sewage plant; material: sludge | place: Sweden | collected 2012-09-26 | reverse complement strand
AGAATTCATACCAAATAATTCGTTCAGCGTTGCCGCAGGGGCGCCGTTTAATGATGCCCAAATTTCCGGTGAACCAAAGCGGGTCACATCAAGCACTTCAATTTCGCGGTTGAGGTGGCCCTCTGAACGCAATTCTTCGATGCGTGCGCGCAAATAGATGTTTGCGTCAGCAATAACCGACGCGTCGCCATATTCGGTGCCTGTGCCGATGCTAGTCGGAACGATAATGCGGATGGTTTCATCATCAAGAAGCGCTTTTAAGATCGCTGCGACTGAGTCGCGCCCAGCAATGGCTACGACGGCAACGCTGCCAACTGGTTGCGTGCGTAAGCGCTCGCGAAGCGTAGGTGAGTAAAGTGATGAGGCGTGTTCGCAACTCACGGTCATGTGATGTCCTAACTTTGGCGTACCATAAGAGATACTTAATAATACTATGCCCGCTTCTTGAACGTATCTGAATTTGGAGAATAGCAACATGAGTGAACCGTTTTCGCCCCGTGTCGTTGATGTGCTCAAATGTCCTTACTGTGGGATGAATCTGCGGTTAAGTTCTCCAGCGGTCTCGTTGGAAGTTTTTACTTGCGACCATGGGCACACGTTTGATCGCGCGCGGCAGGGTTATCTCACTTTACTTGGCAAACACAGCCAGCAAAAAACAGCCGATACGCTTGATATGGTTATGCGAAGAGCGCGCTTTCACGAGGCTGATTACTATGCTCCCTTTGCCGCAGAAATTGCCGGACAACTCAAGGCGGAAATGGGAGAAAACCCCACGCCTCTTTTGGGGGATTTTGGTGCGGGCACTGGCTATTACGCGCAGGCGCTTATAGCCGCGATGCCCGAGGCTCAGTGTATAGCGCTCGACCTGTCTAAGCGTGCCCTTCAGCGCGCAAAAGCTCTGGGAGTTTTTTGTATTGTTGCTGATACGTGGGCTGGTTTTCCGCTTCGTGATCACGTGCTCGATGGCGCGATAAACGTTTTTGCTCCGCGCAATGGGCAGGAGTTTGCGCGCGTTTTAAAGTCGGGGGCTCCGCTTATCGTGTCCACACCGACACAAAAGCACATGCACGAAGTGCGCTCGGCAGCTGAGCTTATTAAAATTGGGCGCCAGGATCATGAGAAGCGTGAAGATGTGCGTTCCAAACTTGACAGGTATTTCGATTTCGAAAAAACGACTCTGACTGAGTTCGAACTAGTGTTATCTGGACAAGATGTCGAGGATCTTGTCATGATGGGGCCCAATGCGTATCACACTAATCTCGATGAGTTACGAGCAACCATCACCGCTCTTCCCCAGCCGTTTCATGTTACCTTTTCGGTCGAGTCGCATCTTTATCACGCGCGGTAGTTTTGGAGGGATTATGGTTGCTGGTCTCTTCGGCCAAATCGAGAATAAAATTGTGTATAATTAACTGCGAATGCGCCCAGTGGGCTTGGACGGCGTTATACCGTGAATCTGGTCAGGACTGGAAAGTAGCAGCCATAAGCGGTCACTGATGGGTGTCCGAGCCCACTGGGCGCATTTACTTCAACAATACAGCGGTAGGAAATCATGGCTCACCAATCTCTTTATAGAAAATATCGTCCCAATATCTTTGATGATATGGTGGGTCAACAACATATTGAACGTACCCTGCGTAACGCTGTCGCAAGTGACAGTGTTGCCCATGCTTATTTATTTACTGGTCCACGTGGAACAGGAAAAACGACCTCGGCGCGTCTGCTTGCTAAGGCGCTCATGTGTGAGCAAGGACCGACGGATAATCCTGACGGCACCTGCGAAGCTTGTCACGAAATCAATGACGGGGTGCACCCTGACGTTATCGAACTCGATGCCGCCTCACGTAACGGCGTTGAAGCGGTGCGTACTGAAATCATTGAGCGCGTTTATTTTGCTCCCCAGCGTGGCGCGTATAAGGTTTACATCATCGACGAGGTTCATATGCTCTCGAATGCTGCGTTCAACGCAATGCTCAAGACGCTTGAAGAGCCTCCTTCGCACGTCATATTTATTCTGTGTACGACTGACCCCCAAAAAGTGCCCGCAACGATTCAATCACGTTGCCAGCGTTTTGATTTTCATCCTATTAGCGCTGAAGAAATCGCTTCACGTTTGCGCTTTATTGCGCAGTCTGAAGAAATCAAGATTGAGAATGCCGCTCTTGCGCTCATTGCCAAACATGCTGAAGGCGGAATGCGTGATGCAATAACTACCCTTGAGCAACTTGCTGCCTTTACGGGCAACGATATTAAGGTTGACGACGTTGAGGGCGTCCTTGGCGAGGTAAGCGCAGAGGCGCTCGCCGATTTAATGCGCTCGATTGCCCGCCGCGATACGGCTTCTGGCTTTTTATGGGTCGCAAATCAAGTTGAAATGGGAGCAGACCTCCCCGAGTTGGTTCGCGGCATTATCGCGTTTGTGCGCGACATGTACGTTCTTGCCATTCTGGGCGATGTTGATTCGGAAATGCTCCTCACTGCTACGGCGGAAGACCGTCAGACTATGCATACACTTGTTGCCGAGTTTGAGGGTCCCGAGCGCATCGCGCGCATCATTAGTCTACTGTCTGAAGTGAGTGGCGCAATGCGTTATTCAACTGAGCCACGCACACTTCTCGAAGTCGCGCTTGTACGCATGACGCGCGTTGAGAGTGAACTGACGCTTGAGGCTCTTTCGGAGCGCATCGAGCGTCTTGAGGTGGGAGGCGTAAGCGCTCCCATGGCGCCGCGCGACACGAGTGCTACTCGAAACCAATCGCACACTACGCATTCGCACGTGGCAAAGGATGAAGCGCCACAGAAGGCGGTTGCTCCTCAGAACGGACCAACCAGCGCACCCGTTGTGCCTGCTGGCGCACTGACGGCGGGCGTTGTGAAGCGCTCTTGGCGGAGTGTTCTTGCCGAAATTAAGAAAGTGAAGACAAGCCGCTATTTATTCTTTGCTGATACTGAAGTTGAAATGGGCGGGGACGAAAGCATTGTTGTGCTGTGGCCTCAAGATGCCAAATTCAAGATGGAAAACGCGAAGAATAACACGGATTTCTTGAAAAACGCACTCCAAAAAGTCTTTGGCAAAGAGGTACCTTTTATCTTCGCCATGATGGGAGAGCAAAACATCGGCGCATCGCCGAAGCCAGCAAGTCCCGCGCGGCCCGCGCCAGTACAGCAGCCAACTTCTCCTCAAGTGGATGAGACGGCAGTACTCGATGCTGTTCCTGAACCAAGCAAACAGCCCGCAGTTGCCGAGATTTCTGATGACGTTGACGCTCCGGCATTCGAACAGGTCCCCGATAAGGTGCGTTTGGGCGGCGTGTCAGACGAAGCCTCGGCAAGTGGCGATGACCTTTTCGCAAAGTTGAGCGCCCTGGGTACCATTATCGAAGAATCCAAAGGCAGCGCAGACCAGATGTCGATAGAAAACGAAGAATCTGCGGGTACACAAAGTGAACCTGATGAGTTTGTGCAGCCCATGTTAACTCAAGACTATTTAACCGACCCCGATGAGGATTAAAGGAGAAAGATATGAACATTCAAAAGTTGATGAAGCAAGCCCAAGAAGCACAGGCAAAGATGGAGAAGGTTCAAGAAGAACTTGCTGCTGAGAGCTTCGAGGCAAGCGCTGGAGGCGGCATGGTTAAGGTCGTTATGACCGGCGACCAGACGGTGCAAAGCGTTAAAATCGACCCAGCGGCACTTGACCCTGAGGACATCGAATTGCTTGAAGATATGATTGTTGCGGCACTCAACGAGGCATCACGTGTTGTTTCGGAAAAAGCCTCTGCAAAAATGCAGGCAGTAACCGGCGGCCTCAATATTCCAGGTATGTAGGTAGCGTTTTATTCATGCGCTATCCGCTTCCTATTCAGCGTCTTTTAGATGAGCTTGAGCGTATGCCCGGAGTGGGCCCTAAGTCGGCTCAGCGCATTGCGTACTGGCTTCTTGCGAGCGAGAGGGCTGACGCTGACCGCTTGGCCCAAGCCATCATTGATGTAAAAGAGACTATTCATTTTTGTCCACAATGTTTCAATTTTGCGCAGGATGAACTGTGCGAAATTTGCGCGGACGTAAGGCGAGACCAAAGCACTCTTTGTGTAGTAGAAGAGCCTCGTGATGTGAGCGCTATTGAAAAAACGGGCGAATTCCATGGAGTGTACCACGTGCTCCATGGTGCAATTTCTCCCATGGATGGTATCGGCCCTGATCAATTGCGCATTAAAGAACTTATTGCGCGGCTTTCTTCTGTCGAAATTAAAGAAGTTGTTCTCGCGACGAACCCCAATGTTGAGGGCGAATCGACTGCCGTGTATCTCTCGCGTTTGATTAAGCCGCTCGGCGGCATTAAGGTCACGCGCATAGCCAGTGGTCTGCCTGTTGGAGGAGACCTCGAGTATGCTGACGAGGTTACATTAGGCCGCGCCCTCGAGGCGCGCCGCGAGATGTAGTCTACTCGCCTTCACTAAAAAATCACCTCAAATAATCGCGTGCCGCTCACGTCTTTTTGGTGCGCGCCTACGTTTGCAAAGCTCTCAAAATATTCATTTCGATAACCGATTCCAGTAATATGACGATGGTAGCCAGAGCGTTTGTTCTGGCTCGTTAATACTTGCAGAACTTGTTTAATAAGTTTTATGCAATTTCTGCCGTTGGAAGTTGCGAAGTTAAAGAAAGGGCTCAGCGATGAATAAGCTTATCGAAATCCGCTGGCACGCACGTGCTGGTCAGGGTGCGGTAACCGCGGCAAAGCTCGTTGCCGAAACTGCGCTTTTCGAGGACCGCTTCATGCAGGCAATGCCTGAGTACGGTCCTGAGCGTATGGGTGCACCCCTCAAAGCGTTCACACGCATTTCAGATGAACCAATTGAGGTGTACAACAACATCGAGCATCCCGATATCGTCGTTCTCCTTGATGAGACACTTATTGACGTTATCGATATTACTGAAGGCATGCATGATGACGGTGCTGTCATCATCAACACAACCGAGTCGCCAGCCGCGATGCGTGCTCGCCTCGGTGTTCCCGAGAGTGTTACCGTTGCGACTATTGATGCATCGGGTATTGCGCTTAACACTATCAAGCGGGATATTCCCAACACGCCAATCGTTGGAGCTCTCACAAAAGTTCGCCCTATTGTTCAAGTTGAATCAGTTAAGGGCCAACTGCAAAAGTCATTTGGAAAGAAATTCGCGCAAGCTATGATTGACGCAAATCTTGAGTCAGTTCAGCGTGCATATGAGGAGGTGCAGGTAGGATAATGGCTACTCCACAACAACCCACATGGGATATCGAAAATTTTGATGATTGGTCATCGGCTGATTTTCCTCTTGGCATGACCGGTGTTGAAACGGGCAATGGTCAGTACTACCGTACGGGTGGCTGGCGCTCAATTCGTCCTGTTTGGGACAAAGAAGCGTGCAAAGACTGTATGCTCTGCTGGATTAACTGTCCAGACTCTGCAATCGATGTTGAAGATGGCAAAATGACCGGCATCAATCTCGACCACTGCAAAGGCTGCGGCGTGTGCGTAAAAGAATGTCGTTTCGATGCCCTCAAGATGGTGTCAGAGCATGACATTGCGAAGGAGGCATAATCATGGCTAAAGCTGAGCAGAAAACTACCGCAGCGACTGGTAACGCGTTTGTTGCCGAGGCATATCGCCAGGTCGCACCAGACGTTGTGTGCGCTTATCCTATTACGCCACAGACAACTATCGTTGAAGAGTTTGCAAAGTTCGTCGCAAAGGGCAAGGTTCATACCGAGTTTGTTGCGGTTGAGTCGGAGCACTCATCAATGTCAGCATCAATTGGCGCTTCTGCCGCTGGTGCTCGTACGATGACGGCTACAAGCTCACAAGGACTTGCGTATATGTGGGAAGAGCTCCACATTGCGTCTGGACTTCGCTTGCCGATTATTATGACCAACACAAATCGCGCAATTTCAGCACCAATTAATATTCACTGCGACCACTCAGATGTTATGGGCGCACGAGATACTGGTTGGGTCATTCTTTTTGCTGAGAACGCACAAGAGGCTTACGACCACACCATCATGTCAGTGCGCATTGCGGAAGAGAACAGTCTCCCCGTTATGCCAACCCTCGATGGTTTTATCACAACGCATTCAATTGCTCGCGCAGAGGTTCTTGACGATGAGTCGGTTGCCAACTTTGTGGGCGAGTTCACTCCTGAGCATGCGATGCTCGCCGAGGGCAAGCCAGTAACCGTGGGCGGATTTGCGAGCCTCGGTAACGCTTATCTTGAGGTCAAGAAGGCCGAGCGCGAAGCTATTGACGCGTCAGCTGATTCAATTCTTGCCATTGGTAAAGAGTTCGAAGAGCTCACCGGCCGCCCTTACGCTCACATCGAGGGTTATGGTATGGAAGATGCGGAAACCGCTATTATCATTCTTGGCTCAAGCGCTGGTAATGCTCGTGCCGTTGCGCGCGAAATGCGTGCTGAGGGCAAGAAGGTTGGCGTTATTAAAATTCGCACCTACCGTCCATTCCCTTCAAAGGAAATTGCGGAAATGGTTAAGGGTTGCAAGGCAATTGCGGTTCTTGATCGCGCTGAGAGTTTTGGTGCTCCCGCAGGTCCTCTTGCGCTCGATACGATGAGTGCTCTTTATGAAAACAATGTAATGGTTCCACTTCGTCCTTACATTTATGGACTTGGTGGCGCTGATGTAAGACTCGACCTTATCCGTTCGGTTTACGATGATCTCGACAAGGCCGCCGCTGGCGAGCCAAGCCCAGGTCTCGTTTACCTCGGCGCTCACTAGGAGGTAGCACCATGGCTAACATTAAAGAATTAACAAAGCAGCCTGAGCGTTTATGCGGCGGTCACCGCTTGTGCGGTGGTTGCGGTGCTTCGATTGCAGTGCGTCAGTGCCTCATGGGCGCGGGCGATAGCGAGGTAGTTGTTTCAAGCGCAACGGGTTGTTTGGAAGTATCAACAACCATTTATCCCTATAGTTCTTGGAACGGCAGCTTTATTCACAATGCGTTTGCGAATAGCGCGGCTACTATGTCAGGCGTCGAGGCGGCCTTTAAAGGTCTTAAGGCAGCTGGTAAAATTCCCGAGGATCGCGATGTGAAGTTTGTCGCGTTCGGCGGCGACGGTGGCACGTACGATATTGGTTTCCAGTCTCTCTCGGGAGCTATGGAGCGTGGCCACAACATGGTATACGTATGCTATGACAACGGCGCGTATATGAACACGGGTATTCAGCGTTCATCAGCAACGCCACTTCATGCCTGGGCAACCACCGCAGAGGTGGGCGAGGCACAGCAGGGTAAGAAAGAGAATCGCAAAGATTTGACCGCCATCATGGCTGAGCACCATATTCCTTATGTTGCGCAGGCTTCAGTGGGATATTGGAAAGATCTTGTTGAGAAGGCAGAGAAGGCATTCAATGCTGATGGCCCTGCGTTCCTTAACGTGCTCGCTCCTTGCCCACGTGGCTGGCGTACAAAGCCAGAAGACACGACCGAAATCGCGCGTCTTGCGGTTGACACTAAGTTCTGGCCACTCTTTGAGGTAGACCACGGCGAGTGGAATCTCACCATGCCCGCAAAGGTAGTTCGTGAAGGGTTTAAACCCGTTGTTGACTTCCTCAAACCACAGGGTCGCTTTAAGCACCTCTTTAAGCCGGGCAATGAGGCTTTGCTTGAAGAAATGCAGACTACGACTGATGAGTATTACTCATGGCTTGAGCGTCGTTGCGCAGCTGAGTAACGCAAGAACGATATTTCTAATAGCACAGCAAAATCGGCCTCTTTTGAGGCCGATTTTTTTTGCAGAGATTCATAAAAACTTGGTGGGAACGTGCAGTGTCAGTAAAACAGATCTTGATCGGGAATCTCTTTGACAATGTTCTCAATTACATCGTTAAGTTTCTCGATATTGACTTTAATTTTTCTATAGCGCGTATCAAGCGCGCCGTGTTCTCTGAGCACGCGAATTGCACTGGCAAGAGTTGTGCGCGAAATGCCCAAAAATTGAGCAATTTTCTGTTGGGTATTGTCCTCAAGAATGGGCTCTAAGCCTTGAACTACTTTTTGGCCCGCGCAAAATCTAAACCAACGAGCGACTCGCAAAAGTGCGGTGGGGGCCATGAGAGCAGAGTATGAAAGCGCCATGGTGGTTGTGAGTTTAGTTTTTTCTCGCAAGCCATAGCGGTAGAGGCTGAGATAACGCTGAGCAGTTTGCTCGAACGCGTCTGGGTTTACGACAAGAAGGTTGGCATTTTTCGAAAGAAAAATCACGTAGTCGTCTGGATACCTTTTATTAGGCGTGACGTGGTCAACGCCAAAATAGGGAGCATACATCTCAAAAAGCTGAATGCCATTATCTTTTCTGTAACCAGGCGCGCAATAGCAAATTGAGCCATCAAGAAGGAGCGTGGGGATAAAGGCCTCGCCGCTTGTGGCAAGCGGAGCGAGCATTTCTGGCTTTTTCTCAACGATATATGCTCTTAATTCTTCAAGTTCAAGCCTTTTTGAGTGGGTTGAGACGAGCAAGGATCCATCAAGCAAGAGCTCAAACGCAGTATCGTCAAGTTCACAAAAGTCTGCAATTGCTTGAATTTTCGGCGCGACGGCAGCATAGTTTTCTGAGGTAACTTCATTAATCGAGTACGGCACTAATCCCCCTAGGTTGTGATTATCCAAGGAATTCTACACGGTTATTTACAGTATACCTACATTGTATATTTATTAAGAAGACTGATTGTGGATTGTCGATTTTGTCGGGATAAAAGGGAATATTTTTCACAAAACTCATTGCTCGCTAAAACGCCTATAATCAAACTACATCGCTCAAAAGTTCGGAGGCAGGTCATGACAAGGTGCCAGCACGTGGGGGCGGGAGGATTTATTCGTTCAATAGGTGTTTGTCTTATGATGACGCTGTCATTTTTTATTGTTGTGGCAGGGGCGCAAGCGTCATACTTGCGCAACTATCCAATTACGTATACACAACCAACAGGCGAAAAACTCACAATCTACCTCACAGGGGATGAGTATTTTCGATACGCACATACGGCAAATGGAACCATCGTTGACGCTGATAGTTCAGGTATGTTGCGCTACGCGAAACTCTCAGCTTCAGGAAAAATTGAAGCAAATACCATCAAGGTAACCAAGTCCAATAAAAAAACGTACCGAGGGCTTAAGGCGAGCGCTGTAAACCCGCGCAAGAATCTGGTTTCTTCAGATTTGCTCGAGCAAAATGAAAAAATGTATGGTGAGCAGCCAGCGAGCCAGTCTACGGGAGCTGAACGAAGTAAGTTGTCCGCCAATCTCTCTCTGACTAAATCGAGTTTATCGGACATAGTAATTTATGTTCGCTTTGAAGGTGAGTCGGAATTTTTAAATTCAAGTTTGCTTTCCAATGATGAGTCTATGCTCAACGGGACGGAGAAATCACTGAAAACGTTTATTGCCGCTCAGTCAGAAGGAGCATGCACGCTTACCTCAGTGTTCCCTCAAAAAAACGGAAGTTCCGTAACTTCGTATGAAGATGTGCATTCCCGTGGCTATTATCAACATTACTCACTCGCAAACCCTGAGGGGTATCGCACCGATGATGAAATGATCGCGCGTGAAAATGAGCTCATTGCCCGTGCCGCCATGTCGGTTGCACAAGACCCAGATGTTCCCGCCGCGTCTGCTTTGGATAAAAACAGCGATGGTGAGATTGACACGATGAGTTTCGTGATTTCGGGCGACGCCGACTCATGGGAAGATCTGATTTGGCCCCATACGACAACATTTAGTTCAGATACACTTTCTCCCTCAATCAATGGTAAAAAAGTTGGAAATTACACTTTTCAGCTCAGCGCCATGTATTCTGACCGCTCTGAATTGTTGAGCGTCTTTGCTCATGAAACGATGCACATGCTTGGGTTTCCAGATTTGTATCGATACACATATGCGGGAACGCCTATTGGTTCGTGGGACATCATGGCCACCAATCAGACAACACCACAGTACGCAAATTCTTATATGCGCTATAACGTTGCGGGTTGGGGAGAGGCCCCTCAAACAATAAGTGGGTCGGGTGCCTATACACTGAAAGCTCCGACGGCTTCGGGGACTGCCGCAGAATCTTTTTATTATAATGCGGGCAATGGCGACTATCTCGTATTTGAGTATCGCAAAAACACTCCAAACAGTTGGGATGAGGATTTGCCAAATTCGGGTTTGTTGGTCTATCGTGTACGCCCGCTGTCCGCAATGAGCCAGTATGGTAATGCCTACTCGGGCGGAACTTTGCCGGATACCTACTACATTTATCGTCCCGGTGAAGCGGCAACATCGAACTTGCCATGGTACCGAGCCGCTCAGGGATCATTGAACAGTGCAACGTTGTCATCATCAAATGCTAGAAGCACATACGGTGCGCCCTATGATTCGGTTACTTCACTTTTTGG
>OCTV010001018.1_pt1 | contig 10458 bp, 8 predicted proteins | sample 1539101 | NCBI WGS metagenome assembly OCTV01 (sample SAMEA3991422, study PRJEB22521) | metagenome | biome: anthropogenic terrestrial biome; feature: sewage plant; material: sludge | place: Sweden | collected 2012-09-26 | reverse complement strand
AATGTTTATATCACGGGGCAAACAAATTTTCCTGGAATTACGGTTGATTCATTTCAAGGAACGAATAACTTTGCAGGACATACCGATATGTTTTTGATTAAATTAGATAGCAATGCTAATCTTATTTGGGGGACTTCAATAGGTTCAAATAGTCTTGAAAATGTGGGCGATATGAAAGTTATTTCAAATGATGAATTAATTATTACAGGGCACTTCGCTTCGGATACACTTTTAATTGGTAAAAGCACTTTATTATATGAAAGCAAAGGGGGGGCTAATTATTTTATTGCAAAACTTGGTGGAGCTATCAAAACTTCGATACACGAAGAAAGAATTTATAATACCTTGCAAATTACTCCAAATCCAGGAAATGATTTGGTTAAGATAATCCTACCTGATAGATTGCTACATGAAAAGAACTTAACAATAATATTGAACGACCTTAATGGAAAGCAAATTAGATGCCTTTATCTTGTTGATCATGAAAAATTGGTTCTAGATTTAAAAGATGTCCCTCAAGGCTATTATATCGTATCATTATTAAACTCAAATGGACGTTATATGCAAAAATTAATAGTTAATTAATTCCGCACCAACTAATAGAGGGATCGGAAAGTGATGAATTTGTAAATGATTTGTTGTGTTATTATAAAGAATGGGATATGAAGAATTTTATAATTTTTTCATCATTTCTATTTTGTTTCAATTTAATTGCACAAGACAAACAAGATAATATCTGGTTGTTTGGGCATGAACCAAATAGACCTGTTGATTATTTTGGAGGAAGCATGATTGATTTTAATTTTGGTTCACCTTCAATAAATTACTTTAACATTTTTATGAGATTATTTGATTATTCTTCAATCTGTGATGAAAATGGAAGCTTGTTGTTTTATACAAATAATTGTGCATTACATGACCAAAATCATAATTATATTGAAAATAGTGGAAATTTAAATCCTGGAACATTTGATATTGATTACTGTCAGGGTTCAAAATATTATTACCCATCAAAAAGCTCAACTTTAATATTACCCGGTTTTAACAATAGTGAATATTATTTATTTCATATTGGTCGACTTAATAATGGTTATCCTGGGTTAATTTATGAAACCAAAATCAATCGAATTCAAGATACTACTTTTCAAATTGTATATAAGAGTAATTTAATTGACTCTTTAATTATAACAGATGGTATTCAAGCTATTAGACATGGGAATGGTCGAGATTGGTGGATTGTGATGCATGAGTCTTCAAATAACGTATTTATTAAATACCATTTGTCCCCGAGTGGGTTGAGAGGACCCATTAGACAATTCATTGGAAACAAATGGACAGGACAATATTGGACAGCACAAGCAGCATTTTCTCCTGATGGAAATTGGTATGCATTGGTTTCTGAATACAATGGTGCCAATTTATTTCGATTTAATCGCTGTACCGGCCGATTTTCTGATTATAAGTCATTAAATCATCCTGCCAAGGATAATCGATATTATCCTCGTGGGGTTTGCTTTTCTCCCAATAGCAAATTACTTTATATTTCTGCTGATTTTTCTATATACCAATACAATTTAGAATCTGCTGATATTTCAAATTCCTATACATTAATTGATACCACCGATTATTATAAACTGCCCTATACTTTTTTTTCTAGCTTTTATCAACTGATGTTGGGTCCTGATCATAAAATTTATGGCATCACCAGCAGCGAGACCAATTTCTTGCACGTCATCCACAATCCGGATTTACCAGGTAAAGGGTGCAATTTAAAGCAACACGATATTTTATTGCCATCCACTTATTTTCAATCCATGCCCAATTTTCCACATTTTAGAATCTTTGATTGGGATGATAGTCCCTGCGATACCCTGGGCATTAATAAATCAGCAGTTGCCCGATGGAGGTATGCTCAGGATAGCAGCAATTACCTTCACTTTGATTTTAAAGATTTGAGTTATACCGATATTCTGGAGTGGACCTGGAATTTTGGAGACCCCGCCAGTGGAAACAATTCAAGTACACTTAATAATCCAGAACATATTTTTACAAAAAATGGAATGTATCCGGTTTGTTTGATTGCAAAAAATAAACACGGTTCAGATACTTTATGCAAAGACATTCAAATTGGTCCGGTTGGAACTGAAGGAAGCGACATTCAAATCGATATCAAATCAAGTGTTTTATTAGCACCCAATCCTTGTAAAGAATTTCTTGAAATACATATTGGCAATTACAATCCTCAATATGACTGCGCATATTTACAATCAAATGGGTTTGAAACACAAGTCTGTTAAATTGTATCACGGCGTAAACAAACTAGAAATGGATGATTTGTTACCAGGTATCTATTTTATTTCTATCCTCGAAAATGGCAAATTGATATTGACCAAAACTATTAATAGATTTTAATGCTTCTAAGTTCTATGAAAATAAAATTTTCAGGCACTTTATAAATTAACCTGACTCAGATACGAAATGAATTGAGGGTAGATTAAAAAACGGTATTTAAAATTGAGATAAGAACTTATTCTTCCTCCTGATATTTATAACGTTTTCTGTAATTGCGCCTCGCAAATAATCCCACTATGAGTCCAAATGCAAATCCTCCAATGTGGGCAAACCATGCAGTGCCTCCTTCTTCGGTGTTGAGTCCCAATGAGCCAAATCCTGCAACCATTTGCTGCGCGATCCAAATACCCAGAAAAAATAAGGCCGGAACATAGGCTGAGGTAAACAAAAATAAAATCCAAACCCGGATGCGGGATGCCGGAAACATGACCAGATAGGCTCCCATTACCGCTGAGATCGCTCCACTGGCCCCGATCATGGGCAATTCACTGTAAGGATTTGTCAAGACATGTATAAGCGCTGCGGCGATGCCTCCAAGCATGTAAAATAAAATAAAATTAAAGGTCCCAACCACAGCTTCGATGTTGTCAGCAAAGACCCATAAAAACAACATGTTGCCAATCAGGTGCATCCAGCCGCCATGCATAAACATAGAAGTCAATAAGGTAAATAAATCCTGCCCTGAACTAATTTCCAATGGGATCGATCCAAACTCAACAACCATTGCTTCTGCCGCATCTTGCTGCAAGCTAAACTCAAATAAAAAAACCAATACATTGACCAGGATCAGGGTATAAGAAAACAAAGGCTTGTAACCTCCTTGTACATTGTCGTCACCAATTGGAAAAAACATTAGATGATGCCTTCTTTTATTAAATCATGAATGTGGATCACTCCTAAATACCGATCGTCGTCTGCAACGATAACCTGGGTGATGTTTCTATCTTTCAATACTTTAAAAGCTTCTACGGCCAATGCATCCGGTGCAATGCGGACTGGATTTGTTGACATAATATCTTTGGCCTGTAAAGATTCCATCGAAATTGTTTTTTGCAACATGCGCCTTAAATCTCCATCCGTGATGATGCCGCACAATTTATTTTCTTGATTTAACACAGCCGTCATGCCCAATCGCTTGGATGTCATTTCCAAAATCACTTCATTCAATGCAGTATGTTCAAACACCGCTGGTTTTTCGTGTAAAGGATAGACATCTTTTACTTTTAAATACAATTGCTTTCCCAAGGATCCTCCCGGATGAAATTGAGCAAAATCCATGGGCGTAAATCCGCGCAAAGCAAGCAATGAAACTGCAAGCGCATCGCCCATAACCATTTGAGCCGTTGTGCTGGCCGTTGGTGCCAGGTTATTGGGTTCAGCTTCTTTGTCGACCGGTATCCAAATTACCAGATTCGCTTGTTGTGCTAAACTGGATTGCGCATTTGAAACCATCGCAATCAATTGAGAACCCAGATTTTTAACTAAGGGTAATAAAACTTTAATTTCAGGTGTTTCTCCACTTTTAGAAATGCAGAGTACGATGTCTTCAGGACGAATCATCCCTAAATCACCGTGAATGGCATCCGCCGCATGCATAAAAATAGCCGCAGTGCCGGTTGAATTAAAAGTGGCTACCATTTTTTGTCCGATAATAGCAGATTTACCAATTCCGGTAACTACCAATCGGCCGCTGCATTCATAAATAAGCTGAACACATTGAATAAATGATTCTTGAATTTGCTTTTTAAGATCTGTTACAACGTGTGCTTCAATATCAATGCAGTTTCGGGCTGCTTGCAGGACGGTATCGTGTTGTTCGGGATTCAACATGATTTAATAATCAAGGCCTGCGTTTGTTGTTGTTATTGTTGTTAGATTTTCCCCGGTAGTTATTGTTCTTCTTATTTCGGTAATTCTGTTTATTCATTCCTTTATACACTCTGCGCTGACTTTTTACGGCAGAATTAGCTAGTGTATTAAATTGTACACTTTCGTCAATGGTCAATTGCCCATTTGACATGTTTAACAAATCACTTTTTATTAATTCGTCACTGACATAATGTTCCCGGTTCCAGTTCTTAAACGCCATTTTCATATACGAACCAATGATTTGTGAAAACTCATCGCGTTTCGGACCGGCTTCCATTTCCATGGCTTTTTTAATCAGTGTATTTACATAATTGCCATAATGTCTGTAACGATCCGCAGGAATTGGATAAGGTACTTTTTGAGGTCTTAACTTATCAAGGTCTGCACTGGGTTTATCTCCATAAGGGGTTGTCACATCAATTTCATAACTGGCGATCCGAAAAAAATGATGCCATAATTTGCGTCTGTGTTCATCAAAATTTCGATTGTATGGAGTCATAATTTGCATCAGATTGATAATTTCTTCTGCAAAGGATTGTCTGTAAATTGGATCTTCGATTTTTTTACAATGTACAATTAGATCTTGCACATTTCGTCCGTACTCTGGCATAATGAGTTCGGTTTGAGACGTATTGTATGCAAATTGAATATTAGGATTCGTCATAAATTTTTATTCGACAGTAACAGATTTAGCTAAGTTTCTAGGTTGATCTACATCACATTGGCGCATTACCGCTACATGATATGATAATAATTGCAATGGAATCACAGACAACAAAGGTGTCAAAGGATCAATGGTGCTTGGAATTTCTATAAAGTGATCTGCAATCCGTTTAATTTCTACATCGCCTTCAGTAACAATGGCGATGACAATGCCTTTACGGGCTTTGACTTCCATGATATTGGAAACAATTTTTTCGTAGGCACTGACATTGGTTGCGATCACAATCACTGGCATGTTTTCATCGATCAGGGCAATGGGTCCATGCTTCATTTCTGCTGCCGGATACCCTTCTGCATGGATGTAAGAAATTTCCTTCAATTTCAAAGCACCTTCCAATGCAACTGGAAAATTATATCCTCTTCCAAGGTACAGGGTGTTGTTTGTATTTTTAATTTCTCCAGCCAGGTATTTAATTTTTTCATTGGATGCAAGTACTTTTTCTACTTTATCCGGAATGCTAGCCAACTCTGCAATCAACTGGTGATAATACGAATTGGATAAACTGCCATTGCGCTGTCCTAAAACCAGAGACATTAAAGTCAATAAAGTAACCTGACCTGTAAAAGCTTTTGTAGAAGCCACTCCAATCTCTGGACCACAGTGTATGTAGGAACCGGCATGTGTCATACGTGCAATTGAAGAACCAACCACATTGACGATTCCATAAACCAGCGCTCCTTTTTCTTTGGCCAATTCAGCTGCAGCCAGTGTGTCTGCAGTTTCACCGGATTGCGAAATTACGAGAACCACATCTTTATCAGTGAGTATTGGATTTCTATATCGAAACTCTGAAGCATATTCAACTTCAACTGGAATTCGTGCGAGGTCTTCAATTAAATATTCTCCAATTAATGCACTATGCCAGGACGTACCACAGGCTGCAATGATGATGCGATTGGCTTTATTGATCCGATTGATGTGTTCTTCAAGTCCTCCAAGGCGCACCCAACCTTCAATTGCATTCAATCGGCCCCGCATGCAATCAGAAATGGTTTGAGATTGTTGGTAGATTTCTTTCAACATAAAATGCTCGTACCCGCCTTTCTCCAATTGATCCATGCTCATGTCCAATTCATGAATTACAGGTTCCTGCAATTCATCATTGCTGAGAGTTGAAATTTCCAATCCTTTGTCACGAGTCAAAACCGCAATTTCCTCATCATTGAGATAAACGACTTTGTTGGTATATTGAATGATCGGTGTTGCATCCGATGCTATAAATAAATCTTTATCACCCAAACCAATTACCAGCGGACTTGATTTTCGGGCACCTACTAATTTATTGGGATCATTTTTATCGATGACCACAATGGCATATGCGCCAACCACTTTATTGAGTGCTTTGCGAACAGCTTCTTCTAATGGCAAACTGTCGCGATTTTGAAATTCTTCTATTAAATGGATGAGTACTTCGGTGTCGGTTTCACTTTCAAAGCGATGACCTAATCGAGTGAGTGCCTCTTTAAGTGTGGCATAATTTTCAATAATTCCATTGTGGATGATGGCCAGGCGATTATTACCTGAAAAATGAGGATGCGCATTGATATCATCCGGTTTGCCGTGAGTTGCCCAACGGGTATGACCCATTCCGATGGTTGCGTAGAGGCCTTTGTTTTCTGTGAGATCGGCCAATTCCTGAACCTTCCCCTTTTTCTTATAAACGGACAATTCGCCATCTAATAGCGCGATGCCTGCAGAGTCATAGCCCCTGTATTCAAGACGGCGCAGCCCTTCCAAAAGTATTGGATAGGAATTCTTATCTCCAAGATATGCAATAATTCCACACATATTACATGTAAATATAATGTGTTTTAATCTTATTCAGAATAGGTTAAAATCAATTTTGCCGGATTTTGGGTCGCTCCGGGGCCTTTAAAAAAGAGGCGTCCTGCTGACTCCAGTTTAAACAATGGGCTAATTACCAAATCCAGATCTTTTTTAGCCTTTAAAGATTTTTGAAAATGTCTGGTAATGTTCATTTTATAACTATAAACCGTTTTTCCATCTTGAACTGAAGCGACCGGATTTCCTCCAAAAATACGAATATAGCTTGTACTGGTTGTTAATCCCAGTGCCACATCATCAATGGCCACCTTCGTTCCACTGCTGATATCAAAGATTTCTAACAATTTTGGAAGCGGAAAGTTGGTTCGGTCATCTCCTGGTTGATCGTCAACGGTCAAATGCAAAACAGCGTAATTGATAAATTTTCCTTTCCAAGCACTGTCGTATGGAATTTTCAAACGGATATCCCTTCCTGTAAATCCTTGCATACACAGGAGACTGTCTCCCAGAATGCTTCCGTTCAAACAATTGGCAGCAACGGTTGCCTGATTATCAATTTTATAAAATGGCGTTTTTGCAGCAAAGCTGCTCATGTAAAATTCACGCTTTGATTGTACCGTATCAGTTGAATAATGGTAATACACCGTTATTTTACTATCAGCGTGCTGTGGCAGCACCGACATGATTCCATCTCCTGATTCACAAACCACAGCGATTCCATTAAAGGATTTGCTAAAGCTGTCCGTAGTAAAATAAATGGTATCGGCATAGGACCTCAATATTTTCATGAACGCTCCAGTGTCCATCCGAAATCGGAGTTGCGGATACAATTGGAGTTTGAAAGTATCTTCCAAAATCATGAGACTATCCTTTTTATTGGGAATGAAGTCTTTAAGTTCCCCCAACACATTTGATTTGTCATAACCCGGAAGGTAATTGCTGTAATATGTTGATGAAGTTGAATACGGCTGGCTTAATGGATACACCCTAACGGTAGCCGGAGTTGTATTATAACCATAAAATGTACTGGTATCGTAACGGAGTGAAATCACCACCGAATCCACCGTACTGGTTAAAAAATCCAGGTTCTTACTGGCAATGATGCGCAATTGACTTCCAAATCCAGCCTCTACTTTGCCAAACAATGGATCATTCATAACGCCCAAAGGAAATGAAATGTCTTGAAATCCTGATAAACCCAGGGTGGTCATCACACGATAACTGATAATAGAATCCGGATCTGCAGGTCCTGCTTGTATATGAAATGTATCAATGCCTTTTGCATCAATCCATGCTGAATTGAGAAGATCTGAACCAAAAGGATCAATTTCATTGCAAGACGTTAATAGAATCCATACTCCGGATAAAAGCATGAATCCTCTAGATAATTTACCGGTCATTATTAAAAGCTATTCTGAATTAACGGTTTAATGAATCAGATTCTTGTAAAAATCGATGTAAGAAGGCAAAAATTCTTCTTCCGTTGTTTTAATAAAAGGTTTTTCAGTACTTTGAATGGACGTACTAAGGGCATCACTGATAGATTGGCTTCCTTGAATGATGCCGTCTGCATATTGAATGGCCCCTTTATCGAGAGTAATGCCCGTGCCATTTTTAAATGCCAACAATTGTTCGGGTTTTAAATTATTAATGGCTGCTTTGGTTAAAAAGTCTTCTGTAAAGCTTTTTTCAATAATTTGATCGTAAACTGACAATACGACTTTTGAATGTTTAAAAACAGGGTCGTTCTTGTAACTTGTCTTAAGGTAAAACGGGATCAAACTGGTCATCCAACCATGGCAATGAACCACATCCGGTGGCCAGCCAAACTTTTTTACAGTCTCCAGGGCACCCTTACAAAAGAAAATCATCCGATCCTGATTGTCGTCGTATAATTTCCCTTCTTCATCTTCAAAAACGGTTTTGCGTTTGAAAAACTCGTCATTGTCCAAAAAGTAAACCTGAATCCTGGAACCTGGCAAAGAAGCTACTTTGATAATCAAGGCAAAATCATCATCATTTATGATAATATTCATTCCTGAAAGTCGTACCACTTCATGCAATCGATGTCTTCGCTCGTTGATGGTGCCAAAACGCGGCATTAAAATCCGGATCTCCATCCCACTGTCTTGCGCATAGGCCGGCAATTTCTGGATCAAAGAGCCAATGCCTGAAAGATCCAGATAAGGCTCCATTTCCTGGGTAATAAAGAGAATCCTGTTTTTACTCATACAATAAGCTTAATTCTTCAAAAGGAGTGCAAAGGTACTAAATTTTTAGCAGAAAAGTGCTTAATATACTCCATTTGATTAATTAAGTTATTGAATTTCAATTTTTTATAACAAATAAACGGAATAAAAAAAAGGAAAATAAGCGAAGGGAAGAGGGCTGGAGGGCTGTTAGACTGTTAGACTGTTAGGGAAGGAGGCTGATGGCGATCTTTGAATCTTCAGGACGGAACGTGCATTTTTTAGGTATGGTATCAACTATCAACTATTTATTGCTCATACGGGATTAAAATTTCAAAGCATGGACTTGCTTACTAAATTGAAAATGACATTTCTACTACTATCAACTTATTACTTCGCAAATCCTCGGCGGGGACGCCTTCGGAAACTACTTATTGAAATGATCAACCGGGACGCCTTCGAAAACTTGTAAAATTTGTTGCATTTTATAAACACCCTGTTCTCTATAGACTAATTCGCTTCTTTGCTTCTTATTTTTTCAATCTAATTTAATAAAAATTCACGCAGAGACGCAGAGGCGCAGAGTAAAAAAGCAAGTTTTCCTCTTTTGAATTTTTTCTAATCAGTTGCTTAATGGATATCCTTAGGTTTTTCAGATTCTATCACAACGATCAGTTCCCGAAGGCGTCCTCGCCGAGGGCAGACGGATTTAATTTTAAAGCATGGACTTGCTTACTAAATTGAAAATGAAATTTCTACCAAAATCAACTTAGTACTCCGTAAATCCTCGGCGGGGACGCCTTCGGAAACTTGTAATAGAAATTGAATTTTATGAACTTCCTATTCCCTATAGACTAATTCGCTTCCTTTCTTCTTATTTTTTCAATCTAATTTAAAAAAAATTCAAGTAGAGACGCAGAGGACTATTCATTGCTCCTACTAACACCTATCAACTATCACCTATCAACTATTTAATTGCTCGCAGAGACGCAGAAGACTATTCATCGCTCCTACTAACACCTATCAACTTACACCTATCAACTATTTTAATTCTAAATAATTGACAACAAGAGCTCTTTCTGATCCAGGTCTGCAGCAACCAATTTGACTTTTAACTTATCGCCAATTTTCCAAGCCTTGGTTATAAAAGAAGAGGATGCTTTAAATCTGCTTTTATGAATTTCTATATCGTTATCTAACTGGTTAATTGGCAAAAAACCTTCGCAGTGACTGCCTTCCAATTCAATGTAAAATCCTCGTTCATTCATCCCAATAATTCTACCATCAAACAACTCGCCAACGCGATCTTTTAAAAACACCACCTGAAAGTATCGGGTTGATGCGCGTTCAGCTTCCATAGCCTTTCGTTCTTGATTGGAAATATGCAAACATTGGCGATGCAATAGATCGGGTTCTGCCCTGTAACTAGTTTCCAAATTCGCATATAACAAGCGGTGCACCAACAAATCAGCATACCGGCGAATGGGTGAGGTAAAATGACTGTAGAATGGAAATGCGAATTTGGAAACTAGTTACAGG
>OCTV010001015.1_pt1 | contig 10486 bp, 10 predicted proteins | sample 1539101 | NCBI WGS metagenome assembly OCTV01 (sample SAMEA3991422, study PRJEB22521) | metagenome | biome: anthropogenic terrestrial biome; feature: sewage plant; material: sludge | place: Sweden | collected 2012-09-26 | reverse complement strand
TTTTTTGCAAGTGATTCTCATTAACTCAAGTTCAAAAAACAAAAAACCAATGAACACAATTCATTGGTTTTTAATACATTATAATAATGTATGTCAATTTTTAGTTTAACCCACTAATTCTTCGATCAATTTAGAGATTTGATTCAATCTTTCCTTGTCTAATGAATAATAAATGAATTTCCCCTGCCGGTCAGTGATGACCACACCTGCTCTTCGCAAGATGGCCAGGTGCTGCGAAGCGACAGATTGTTCCAGCCTAAGCTTGATATAAATGTCGGTCACAGTCATGTTATCACTCTCCTCAAGTACTTCGATGATCCGCTGACGCAGCTTATGGTTTACAGCACGTAATACCAAGACAGCACGACGCAAATCCGTGTAATCCAGCTGAATATCTTTAGGTCCCTTTTTCAGCGTAACAATTTCTTGTTTTTGTTTTTTCATACTCCCAGGTTTATGGTTCAATGCAATTGTGTTAAGAATATTGTCGATATTGCTAAAACCATACCAATTTTATAACAGCAACACAAATAAATTATTATTCGTTTGCATAAGGAGAATTTTATTATATAATTAATAGAAATGTGATGCCACAAATATTTGACAATCTTATGATTACATAGATTTTTTATATGCCGGGGCTTTTAAATAATCCGGCACCGCATAGGCTAAATTTTCAAAATTTTTGTTAATAAACTGATCTAACCCAGGCTTTATAAGGTATCTGGCCAGGACTTCGGCCGATCCAAAATGCAGGTGCGGATGTGGCTCCAGTAATTTTTCGGCCTTGAGGCTACCATCCCCTACTATATATATATGTCTGCCAGATGCTAGCCATTGCTCACCACTATTTCGGGTCAATATCAGGGGTTGTGCTGTTATGACTTCCTGAAACAAGGCATCATAACCTGCATAATATACTTCATCGCGACCTGCATCGATCATACCAAGTATCCATGCTGAGGGATCTACATGTTCGATGGAATGGCAGAGTGCCAGGAGTGTCGAGACCCCAATCAGAGGTTTTTGAAGGGCCAGGCAAATGCCTTTGGCGGTAGACAGCCCAACTCTTAGACCCGTATAAGATCCCGGACCTTTGCTGTAAGCCACAGCATCTATTTGCTTGAGTTCTATTCCTGCTCTATTCAATACTGGGTCTATCATGGACGGCAGCAAGGCTGCATGGCGACGGCCACCTGCCCGATCTATCTCCTCTGATATCAATTGAGTGCCTTGACCCAATGCCACTGAGCATACATCGGTACTGGTCTCAATGCAGAGTATGTATGGAGGTTGGTCTGTGCTCAATCGCTTATTTTTAAGTGCTACTTTCTGCTCTTTCCTCCTGCAGCGCTTTCTCCATTCAAAATGGAACGATATTTAGCTTGATCATCCAGGACACTGATGGCATCCTGGATCTCTTGATCTACCTGCAGCGATTTTTCTATTTTCCCTTTTTGGAGGTAGTATCTCGGTATGATCTCTTTCTCTATATTCTTCACTATCAATTCCTTATATTGTACCAGCAATTTATCAGGATCTTCTTTTATTCTTTTATTGAGATCATCAAAATCTTTCGACATCGCATTCCATTGTGGATGATCCATGGCTTTGGCTTTAAATGCTTCTAAAGCGCCTGTCAGAACTGATTTGTATTCAAATCCGGAGTGTTTCACAAATTTTAAGAAATCCTCAAACTCTGTGAAGCTGAATTCGCGCAATGGTTTTATCTCCTGATGCTTCAATTTATAAGCAGTAGCATATTTAAATAAGATATCATCCTTTATCAATTGTTCCACAATCTCCGGCATTTTCTCAGCATCAATCACGATGTCCGGCTTTACACCACCACCGTCCAGCACTTTTCTCCCCCCCTTGGTCTTAAACTCCGCCCGGAGTGAATCTGCGATATTTTTTGGCACCCCATTTTCATATTCTACTCCTTGAATACATCGGCCACTGGGAATATAATACTTAGCAGTAGTGAGCTTGACCTGGCTGTTGTAGCCGATTTCGCGGGTATTTTGCACCAGGCCTTTACCATAGGTCCTTTGCCCAATGATCACACCCCGATCAAGATCCTGCACCACACCAGATACTATCTCTGAAGCAGAGGCTGTGCCCTTATCAACCAATATAGTCAAAGGGATATTTTCATCTACCCCCCCCTGCATGGTTTTAAAGGATCTGTCCCATTCCTTTACTTTTCCTTTTGTGGTGACCACCAATTCGTTTCTTGGGATAAAGACATTGCATACGTTGACCGCTTCTCTCAGCAAACCTCCCCCATTGTCACGCAAGTCCAGTATGACTCCAGCCATATTTGGGTTCTCTTTTTTTAGTTTTTGCAGCGCAGCAGCCACATGGCTACCAGCTTGATCGGTAAACACAGTGAGATTGATATAACCTACTTTATCCGAGACCATACCGCTATAAGGTACATTGGGCACATCTACTTCTCCACGGGTGATAGAAAATGGCAGTTCAGTTGATTCACCGGGCCTTTTAATCATTACATCCAGGTTGCTGTCAGCAGCCCCTTGCATCAGGGTAGTAATCTCTTCTTTAGTTTTGCCTATGACAGACTTACCCCCAACAGACATAATCTGATCACCCAGCCTTACCCCACTCTTATACGCAGGGGATTCTTCAAAGAGCTCGGTGACTGTGGGCAGATCGTCCACCATACGGATGCCGGCTCCTATACTGTGGTATTTACCCTCAGTAGAAAAACGATAAGTCTCTACCTGGGCTTCAGAAAAATAATTGGTATACGGGTCCAGGGTATTGAGCATAGCATCTATACCCGTCTTCATCAGCTTGCCCGGCTCAATATCATCGACATAATAATAGTTGAGCTCTTTATAGATATTGGTGAATAGCTCAATATTTTTAGTGATTTCAAAATATCGATTAGGATCAGCAAATCTTGTGAAAGAGAAGAGTAAACCAATAAATACCACCAGGATCAACAATCGTTTCATAATGCTTATATAGTATGATTTATACGAAAAGTAAAATTAAGGGTAATATTTTTCGCGCTTCTTAAGATTCCCTTAAATGTAACAGTATCTTTAAAACAGAAACTAGCTTATTCTACTGCTTCTTTTTGGTCCTTAGTTTGTACTTCCTGGGCTTCAGCTTTTTCTTGAAGACGATCATGTTTTGCCAGAAAGGTATACCATTTAACGACTTTTTTTATATCACCAATACTGACTCTATCCGGATCATAGTCCGGCAATATTTTTACAAAATAATCCAAAGTGGTCTTTTGGTCAGCCTGAAGGTCAGGAATATTCAGATCAGATTTTTTCATCGTTTCAAATATCTCTGCAATTGGAGTTGAATCACTTGAAGTATAAATACTGATCGTCTCTAACAAGGAAAATTGATGTTTTCTAAGTGGAGCAAATTTGGTTTGCCCGTTTTCTATGGACTTTACGATCGCCCCATCAGCTCTGTTAGCAACCATCTCATATAATCCCGGCAGGCCGGTCACGAATATTATTTTATTTAAATCTATCATGATGCAAAAATAGCCCGAAATGTGCAAAAGTTTTAAAAACCACTATTCGTTTCAATTTTTAGGCCCGCTTATCTACTTAACTGCTCCCTTACTTCATCACCTCTCCGATTAACCAATTAACCACATTATCCACTTCCCCACCTAACCAGCCTTCCTACTCCCGACATTTCGCCCTATTTTTGCGCCTCAGTGCAGTACGATTTAATCATTATTGGAGCAGGCCCCATCGGTATAGTTTGTGGCATTGAAGCTAAAAAAGCCGGACTGTCCTACCTGATTATCGAAAAAGGCGTATTAGTCAATTCTCTGTACCATTTTCCAGCCAATATGACTTTTTTCTCTACTTCTGTTCTACTGGAGATTGGAGATGTGCCCTTTATATCCCATACTGACAAACCTACTCGTGATGAGGCACTTGAATATTACAGGCGCATAACTGAAGCTTGGCAGTTGTCGGTGAACTTCTATGAATCAGTAGCGCAGATTACCAAAATCGAAGGATCCTTCTATATAAAAACTTCTAAGTCCGAATACCAAGCTTCGAATGTCGTGATCGCAACCGGATTTTACGACTTAGAAATCAAATTGAATGTACCAGGCGAAGAGCTACCAAAAGTCAGGCACTATTATGATGATCCCCATCCATATTTCAGACAGGATCTGGCCATCATCGGTGCCGGCAATTCTGCTTGTGATGCTGCCCTGGAGTGTTGGAAAAAAGGTGCCCGGGTCACGATGATTGTCCGTGAAAATGAGATCAAGGACACAATTAAATACTGGATCAGGCCAAACATTGAAAACCGCATCAAAAGTGGTGAGATCAAGTCATTTTTTAATGCTCAAGTTCAGGAAATCAAACCAAAAAGTGTACTGTTTTCTTCAGGAGGTGTCCTGCATGAGATACCTAATGATTATGTGCTCGCCATGACAGGCTATCAACCAGACTATGCCTTTTTAAGTGCTGCCGGCATTGATTTTGCGCATGATGAATACCATACGCCCATCCATGATGAAAACACGCTGGAGACTAACGTGCATGGTTTATATCTCGCTGGAGTCATCATCGGTGGGTTGAAGACCAACAAATGGTTTATCGAAAATACCAGGGACCATGGTAAAAAAATAATCGACCATATCCTGTTGAAAAAAAATCACGCTTTCGGAGCCAACACAAAATAACCCCACCCCATAAACCCCATTCAACTTCTTACCATGAAAAATATAGAATTAGTCATCTTCGATTGTGATGGAGTATTAGTAGATACTGAAAAACTGGCAAACCGGGTTTTTATAGAAGAAGTCACCAAATTTGGCTTTCAAATTACCGCGGAAGAGGCCTGGGAACATTTTCCGGGATCCAGATTTGCAGATTGTGTAGCTTATGTGGAGCACACCAATCAACGAAAATTACCGGTAGAGTTTACAGAGATCTATCGGGAAAAAAGTGCTCAGGTCTTTGCTGCTGAGATGGAAGCTATACCTGGCATCCTGCACCTGCTCAGCCACCTTGCTCTGCCCAAAGCCGTGGCTTCCAATGGACCTAAAACTACCATTATCGCTAACCTGCATTCTTGCAAACTCCATCATTTTTTTGAGGAGCAACATATATTTAGTGCCTATGAAGTTCAAAAATGGAAGCCTGAACCGGATCTTCATCTCAACGTATCCAAAGTGATGGGGATAGATCCTGCCAATTGTGTCGTAATAGAAGACAGCGTACCGGGTATCCAGGGTGCACTCAATGCTAAAATGAAAGTTATTGGATTTAGCCATGACGGCCGAAATCAAAAGATCATGAATCTGGACATTCCCATCGTAGACCACCTCGAAAGGGTCTTTGATATTTTACCAGACCGGGCTAAAATGGCTTCCCCGCTTTTTCTCTGAGCATCTCATTAAACTTCAGTCCGCGTGATAGAGCGCTTACTGCCAGGGCAATACGATCAGCTTTGGTAGCCTGGGTTTTGGCGGTTTGCAACCATTTGGTGAAATAGTTTTTGTGGCTTTGCGGCAATTGGTCATATGTCCTAAAAGCGCCTGGAGCTTCCATGAGACAGTCCAAAAAATCCTGATCAGCTTGTAAATCGGAAGGATCATATTCGACCTCTACCCGGACCTTGTCACCTGCCGCTTTTTGGATTTTTTTACGCATAATCCCATTGACAGGAAGGATAAAGTCACCATCACCCATGGGTACCAGGGCGACTTGATTGATCTCTACATCATCTATTTTGCCCTTCACTCTGAAAGCCGTCTTATGGGAACTCAGTTTTTGAGCCCTTGCCGAAGAAATGGGTATAAAGGTCCAGCCTGACTTCTCCTTATACTTGCCAAATCGATCTAATGTTGCTGTAAATTTAACCATGCAGTCCACAGATGTTATTCTGTAAAAATATTTCATTTGGGTTAAATAAATATCAAAGTCATTTTGCTAAAGTCAGATGTGTATATTTTTCTTTTATCTTTATAGCCTTTTAATTAACTCAGATTAGATACTATCCCTATGTATAGAGTATTGATTCTTATTTTTTTATTTGCCTTCAGTGGCAGTTTGCTCGCTCAGCCTTTGAGAGAAATTCCGTTGAGTATGAAAATCCTGACTGCAGAGGAGAGCCTTGCCAAAGGTGATTACTACAATGCCCTGGATTGGTATGAGCAGGTATATAAAGAAAAACGTGACCCAGAGATAGCCTATAAAATAGCCTTGTTGCATTATACACTCAGAGATTATGCCCGGGCTGAAACACAACTGACCAGGCTACTGACTTCAAATCTGAAAGGGGTGCGCCCTCCTGCCGCGGCTTATTATTACCTGGGAATGGTGCAAAAGATGAATGGCAAAACCAGGGAGGCGACAGAGGCTTTCAGCAAATTTATTACAGAGGGCAAGGATCAGAATATGATCACCTTAGCTCAAAATGAATTGGATGGCATAGAGCAGATGGGTAATCTTGCTACTAATAAAGGCATAGCTGTCGTCAATGTTGGCACCATCGTAAATTCCCCTTTTACGGAATCCAATGCAGTATTAAGCTCCGACAATACCTTATATTTTGTCTCTTTTCAAAAAAAAGCTCCAATAGTACAGGATGGTAAAGATCAGGACTATCATGCCAAGATATATACCAGTGCTAAAACCAAAGATGGCAAATGGGGCAAGCCAGTCGCCTTATCCGACGCTATCAATAGACCCAATGTACACAGTGGGCATATAACTCTAAGCCCTGATGGTGAAACTATGGTTTTCACCAGATCTTTATTGGTCAGCAATGAAGTATCCGAGACTAAAATGTATGTCTCAGAAAAAGATGCCAGCGGTTGGGCACCTGCCCGGGAAATCAAATTGCCTACCGGTGATTTTCAAATCCGGTATCCTGCCTTTGGCAAAATGTTTGACCGGGATGTCCTCTTTGTATCCTCTAATAAACCAGGAGGTATGGGAGGCTTTGATCTATATTATGGCAATTTTGATGGCCAGACGCTTGGAGATTTGGTGACCATGGGACCACGGTTAAATACCCCTGGTGATGATATCAGTCCGTTTTATACCAAGACTACTTTTTATTATAGCACCAATGGCAAACCAGGCATGGGAGGCTTTGACATATTTTCAGCCAATTTTACAGGTACAGATTATGAAGCTCCTCAGAATATGGGGCGCAACTATAACACGACCGTTGATGATATGTTCTTTACCTTAAATCCGGATGGAGGTACAGGATTTTTGGTGTCTAATCGTCCCGGTACCCGAAGCTTAAAAAGCAAGACCTGCTGTGATGATATTTTTTACTTTTCACTTCAACCTATCCTCGTCGATATGGTCGTAGATGTGTTTGAAACACCCAAAAAAGCACTCAAAGGCAGTTTAATAAGAATCAATGAGTATGTGGAAGAAAGCAGCTTCGAAAAGGAAAGAAAAACCAATGATCAGTCTAATAATTTTCAGTTTGACCTCGAAGTAGACAGAGCATACCAGTTTGTAGTATCAAGGGATGGCTATTACCCCGATACTTTTGAAGTAAATACAGTTGGGATACTCGAATCAAGCAATCTTAAAAAAGAGGTTATTCTCAGACCTATGCCTCCAGAGCCTACTACTGAAACCATCACCATCAATGAACCCATCAGACTGAATAAGATCTACTACGATTATGACGATGCTGCGATCTTGAAAGATGCTGAAGAAGATCTGGGTGCTCTGCTCGAATTATTAAAGGAATATCCTACGATGGTGATAGAATTGTCCAGCCATACGGATGCAAGAGGCAATGATGAATACAATAAACGATTATCCCAGCGCAGAGCCAACTCTGCAAAAAATTGGATCACCTCTCGCGGCATCGATCCTTCCAGAATCAAAGCGATCGGTTTTGGAGAATCCAAAATCCTTAATAGGTGTAAAAATGGAGTAAACTGTACCGATGATGAGCACAGATTTAATCGACGCACAGAGTTCAGAATTCTAGAAGGGCCTCAGACTATCACCATCAAAAAAGAAATATTCAAAGGGCAAAAACCTGCTCTCAAACCCGGTGACGGGGGCTCTGCCAGTTTACAAAATATACCTACCATAAAGAAAGGGGTCCCTATCCTCAAATGGGACAATCCATTTTTTGATTTTGGCCTGGTCAACAAAGGAGAAGATAAATTGCATGAATTTGGTTTTGTCAATGCCGGTGATGCTGACTTACTCATCGAAATAGCCACTGCCTGCGAATGTACTGACCTCGACTACCCCACCAAGGCTATCAAACCCGGCGAAAGAGGGGTAGTTAAAGCAAATTTTCATAGTAAAGAAAAAGATGGTGAAGCTGAAATCACTATCAATGTCATCGCCAATACAGATCCTATAGTAGTCGAGGCCAGATTCAGAGCTTTTGTGAAGTAGCTTAACTTTAACTTACAAGATTTCATTTGGCTCAAGATCTACTTCATGATGTTATAAAAGAAGCAAGGTCACTGGGCTGGGTACAATGGCTGGCCTTTTTGACTGGATTAGTTTATATCTACTTTGCCACACGCAGCGATGCCCGATGTTGGATTTGGGGAATCCTATCCAGTGCACTGTGGGCTTACACCAGTTGGTTTCAATTAAATCTGTTGAGTGACAGTATATTGCAAATGATCTATGTGGTACTCGGTGTTTGGGGGCTATATTCATGGCGGATCAAAAAAAACAAAACTACCCTCCCTGTATCGCATTGCTCACCCAGCCAGTTGATATTATATCTATTTGTGGGAGCCATCTTTTCCATCGCCTTGGGGCAATTTATGAAGTCGACCCAGGCCGCTTTTCCTATGCTGGATGCTGCACTGACTGTATTTTCTGTGATCGCCACGATCATGCTGATCAAACAACAGATCGAAAATTGGATATTCTGGATCGTCATCAACCTGGTCTCTATACCAGTTTTCATCATTCGGGATGGGCATTTATTCGCCTTATTGTTTTTAATCTATTTTGTGCTGTCCATCAAAGGTTGGAAGGAATGGCAACAGTTGCTGCGAGTCAATGCTTCCTGATGAAGGTACCTGGCCTAACCCACCAATATCATTGAAATTTGCATCTTTACACTGTATTTTACAATTTAATCTTTAAGTAAATACTTTAATGAAATACATATATTTTGCATTGATCATCAGTATTTTAGCACTAGCCTGTAGCTCCAACCCGTTTACAAATTCTCAGACACCGACTTCCACGGCTTATGGGGAGCCAAATCATATTGTCCTGGTGTGCAACCAATCCGATTGGGATGGAGCAATAGGAGATTCTTTAAGGTACTATTTTGGATCAGCTTACCCAATTCTGCCACAGCCTGAAGCTATCTTCGACATTAGGCAGATGAACTACTCTGATATCATTGCCCTCAAAACATTTAGAGAGCTTCGAAATTATATTTTCATAGCCGACCTTTCAAAAAAAGACACATTGACCTACAAACTATTAGTTCAATTATTAGGTACCGAACGAATTAATGATCATCTGCAAGAATCACCCACATCCAATCTAATATCTCGTGATGTCTGGGCCCATGGTCAACAACTTATGTATATCTTAGGAAATGACCAGGATGATTTATTCAATAGGATCAGAAGAAGCTTCCCTGGGATATCCCGACAAATAAGAGAGTTTGACAGGCCCCGGATCAGAGGAACTGTGTATGCTGCCGGCGTCAGCAAATTGAACTCTGAGTCAATTGGTGATCGATACCATATATCCATCGAACTACCTTATGATTGGAAACTGGTTTCTTCTCAACCTGCAGGAAGCTGGATTAGAAAAGAAACTGAAAAAGCCAGTTTTAATCTCATTCTGAGTAAAATAAAATATGAAAACACCAATCAATTTTCTGAAGACGGGTTTAAAAAAATAAGAGATACCCTGTTAAGGCATTTTGTGACTACAGACTCCCCTGGTGACTTCATGAAAATCAATGATATAGATCTGCCTTTATTTACCTATCAAAAAAATATTGACGGCAATTATGGTATTGAAATGAGAGGCGTTTGGGAGACTGCCATAGAATTCATGGGCGGCCCTTTTCAAACCTATATGATTCAGACCCCAAAAAAAGATTCTATTCTTTTTATCGATGCTTTTGTCTATGCCCCGGAACAAGAAAAACGAGATCTTATCCAGCAACTGGAAGAAGTAATACAAACTGTTCATTTCAAATAAATATCCTAAAAAAGTGCAACTTTAATTGACTCCAGGCAGTCTGCCAGTTTATTGGATCAACATATATTTTTTGCCAGGCAGAGCCTTGATGACCCCTTTAAATTCTAATTCGAGCAACAATCCTGCGATTGCACTTGGAGCTAGCTGCAATTCGTGATATAATCTATCAATGCTCATATATTCATTTTCACGGAGTAATTGGACTACTTTCTGTTCCATCACTGTCAGATCCTGGAATAAACTCCTTTGGACAGGGTGATGGTCAGATTTTTGCCAGT
>OCTV010001014.1_pt1 | contig 10499 bp, 11 predicted proteins | sample 1539101 | NCBI WGS metagenome assembly OCTV01 (sample SAMEA3991422, study PRJEB22521) | metagenome | biome: anthropogenic terrestrial biome; feature: sewage plant; material: sludge | place: Sweden | collected 2012-09-26 | reverse complement strand
GATATCCTGCCAATATTGGCGATCAGCACGGCCTGCTTCGATGGTAAGGGTGTGGTTCACAGATTTGGGTCCGTTTTATTTTGATTGGAAGCAATCTGAATTTTAACTTGGTAGTATGTCATGGTATCAGCCTCAGGCACACCATAATATGACACCCGAGGATGACAATTTGAAGTGACTGGCGCCTTGAAGGCAGTTATAGCAAATGACGCGAGACAGCTGTCACCAGACATCAGCTTCGCTCCCGAAAAACCAGCCATTCTTGCCACAGGGTGTTTTTGGTAACAAATATAGCCAGCACAAACCCTGTTGTCGCACTAAGCGAGCAAAACAGAAGGGTCAAAACGAGCGAATTCAGTTCCAAGCAAATGATAGTCAGAGGGCCGAGAATACTCAACAAGGTCGGAGCAATGCTTTGCTCATAGGTGGCGACAACGTCGCGCATTCCCATCCCAATCAAATGGAATATCTTCTGAATACGCAGTATGTTGCTCATTAGCGCGCTGGCACAATAACCCCAAGCAATTGCCTCAAGCCCGAATGGCGCACACGCAAGAACCAAAACTAGCTTCAGAATCAGATACTGGACGTCGAGCTTGAATTGCGCCCTCACTTCCCCCATGGCCGTAAGCAATTGATTGGTCAGGGTTGCAGGTGCGCCGATGGCTGTTGCAAGGCACAGAATTTGCAACAAGGGTGCTGATGATGTCCATTGATCGCCGTAGAGCAGCAGAATAGCTGGCTCCGCCATGACAGCCAGGACGGCGCAAATGGGAATCGAAAGGGTGTAATACAGCGTGGTTGCATGTAGGAATGGTGGCAGCACCGGCCTGCCCTCACGAATAGCCTGGGAGAAGAATGGAAGGCTGACGCTGTTCGTCGCTTGCCAGAGGATGCTAACGATCAACTCTGAAAGCCCCTTGGCGCGATTAAACAGGGCAACTGCCTCCATGTTGATAAGTCTTCCGAGCAGCAGATCGCCGAGTGAGGCATTGCAGTGGCTGACCAGGAGGGATCCAGAGACGTAGGATCCAAACTTGATGACCCGGCGCCACTCCGCCAATGATGGGAGCCAAGGCAAGGTCGATGGGCGGTAGTAAAGTACACACAGAATCGTTGCCAGGATGCCGATTAACGATGACCAGGCAAGGCTCATGTACGAGAGGCCTATCCAGGCCAGTAAGACGGCTGCTACGTTTTGAACCAATGTACTCAGCGAGTTGATTACCGCAATGTCCTTGAATCGCATCTCGCGACGCAAATAGGATTGTGTGGTGGCCCCGAACGGGACCAGCAGAAAACTAAGCGCGATGACCAGCAGGGCATCGGTAATACCTGGCTCGCGGTAAAAGGCCCCAACTGGTATGGCAAAGGCTGCGACTATGAGTGCAGTCGCCACGGCGAGGAGGATGGATATGCCAAACGCCGTGCGAAAACGGAGTGTGGTCAGTTCGGATTCCTGAACGATGTAGGAGCCTATCCCCATTTCGCGGATGGTTCTGAGTAGACCGGCGAAAACATAGGCCACCGAAAACACGCCGATCTCATAAGGCGTCAGCATGCGTGCGAGAAACATCGACCCGATGAAGTTGATGATCAGGATCGCGTTCGACGATAGCATCGATATCAGGAAATTATTCCGGACGTCAGGCATGCCTTCGCTTTCTTGGACGCCATTCCCCACGTGAAACAAACAACCCAACGACAAGGCTAGGCACGCCGGCCGTCTTTCATGGCGGGGGTCTTGAACATCGGCTCGATCAATTCCAGGTGCCTGGCAACTGCGCCCTTTGCTTGGGCAATTGCAGTGCTGATTCGCTGCTGCATCTCTTGATAGTGCTGGCCACTATCGAACATGTCCAGCCATTTCTGCGCCAACTGTTCGGCATCGTTGACCTCAAGTAGGCATTCGGCATCAAGTAGCAGACGATAGACGGGATAGGACGGATAGGTAGCTTCCCAATCGGGACCAACCGTTACCGGTTTGTTGAAACCTAGGGGTTCGAGTACGTTGTGATCCTTACCGACATGGGTAATGGTAGCCGCTGCATAAAAGTCACGCAATTCACCGATCGTATCCAACACCAGCGCCGCGATTCCGTCCGGCACCGGCGAGTCTTCCTGCGTCGAACGAAACCATGCTGCTATGCCCTTCTGCTCCAACAATTCGCGCAATTCCTGTATACGTTCAGCATATTCTGGATGGCGGGGTGCCAGGATCAGTAGTACATCAGGATGTGTTTTCCGTAGTCTGTGGTAGCCGTCCAGAATCATTTCTTGCTCGGCCCGATCGGTTACGCATCCGCATACGACGCTTCTTCGCCCGGAAGCGATCAGGCTCGACAGCATGATCGAGCTGCGCGCGCCTTCAGGCGACCAGCCTTGGGACGGCAGGGCATCGAACTTGATGTTCCCCGTTACCTTAAGGCGCTCCGCCTGTGCTCCCGCCGCAAGCATGTACTGACGGACCTCATCAGTCTGGACCGCAATGGTGTCAAAGAGAGAGAGATAGTCACACTGAAACAAACTACGTTCGACACTATCCATGCGGCATGATGGCGGGTAGTGATAAAGCCATCCGTTGACCACTATAGCCCTGGCTCCATGGCGCTTGGCTTCATATACGAAAGCAAAAGGAAATCGACACGGAGCATCTCCCGGCCAGCAAGGAATCTCGGCCACAACCAGCAATTCTGGCGGGTAACGATCACAGAGTTGGAGCGCCTCAGTCGAGTGGCCATTGATGTTCGCCACAATCGCCTGAGGATAGCGGCTAATATAGATCTCGCGGTAGTGCAGGCGATCACTCAGGAGCACCAGTTGCAAATGCCCGTTGCGCGCCACAATGGCCTTTAGCAACGGATCGATTGCATTGAGTTCGCCAATGGTCGAAACGAAGACCCACAGCGCGGCAGTTGGCTTGCCAGGAGGGAGTGTGAGTTGACTCTCTGAAGCACCGGCGCGCAAATCATTTAATTTTTCAAGTAAGCGGAATAGCTCCCACTTAAGGCGCGTCGCCAGTCCGAGGGTAGTTGCCGTCGTTGAAGGTTGTATCATGTCGAGTCGTGTTTAGATGACGCCCGCCTGAAACAGGTCGTGCATGTTGAACACACCGACGAGGTGGTTCTGATCATCAGTGACCAGAAGGCCGTTGATTCGCCGAGCTTCCATGATCTGAAAGGCCTCGGCTGCGAGTTTGTCGGCACCCACCGTCTGCGGCTGCCTGGTCATCAACTCGCGGATCGAAGCAGCCCTGAGATCGGCACCCGCGGCCAACGCACGACGCAGATCGCCATCGGTGAACAGCCCGGACAGCTTCCGTTCTGCATCGACGATTGCCGTCATACCAAGGCCCTTGGCACTCATCTCGAACAGCGCTTCGGCCAGCGAGGCGTCCAGTTTAACCAGAGGTAGTTCTTTGCCGGTGTGCATGACATCGCTGACACGTACTAGGAGCCGCCTGCCGAGCTTGCCGCCGGGGTGCGAGCGGGCGAAATCGTCTGAGCTGAATCCACGCGCCTCTAGCAGAGCGAGGGCGAGCGCGTCACCCATGGCCAACGCAGCGGTGGTGCTGGAGGTGGGTGCAAGCCCCAGCGGGCATGCCTCCTTGGCAACACGGGCATTAAGATGGATGTCGGCCAACGTGGCCAGCGTCGAAGTGGTAACTCCAGTAATGGATATCAGGCGAGCACCATGGCGCTTGAGTAGCGGCAAGATGGCCACGAGTTCGGTACTCTCGCCGGAATTGGATATGGCGATCACCACGTCTTCGGCAGTGATCATGCCAAGATCGCCATGGCTAGCCTCTGCCGGATGCACGAAGAAGGCCGGCGTGCCGGTACTGGCCATGGTGGCAGCGATCTTGCGGGCAATATGGCCGGATTTACCAATGCCGCTGACGACCACCCTGCCCCGGCATTTCAGGATCATTCTGACGGCATTGACGAAGGCCTGGTCGATCTGCTCGAGCAACCCGAGCACGGCGTCGGCCTCCGTACGCAAGACATCCTTGCCAAGGGCGATGAGTTCCTGATCTGTGACGGTATGATTGTTCATGGCGGTTGTTTCAGTTGGTTTACGGGGCCAGCGGTGTGCCTTCGGTAGCTATTTTGTTCTTGGTGCGGGATTTCAGCGTCAGCAGCTTGGGCAGCCAAGCGTGGCGGTAGACATTGGCGTGGTACAGGGTGCGGCTGTTGTCAGTCCAGCGAGTATGCCACTCCATCAGCTTGCCAAAAAATTCGACGCTGCTGATCTTCTTCTCAGCGAACAAGCGCTGGAACTGCTCCTCGCGCATCATGAAGGCCGGCGACAGGCTCTTGTTCGAGCCATCGTAGGCCGTCTTGAGAATGACCAGCACGTCGCCGCTTTCGATGCATAAATCCATGGCGGCCACCTGATCGCCAAAGCGGTAGCGGCAGATGACGCCGCGCCCCACCTCGCAGAAGCGCTCGAGCATAGCCTTGTAGAAACGCCCCTGGTCGTTGTCGAGGCTAACGGCCGTGCCCTCGCCTGATTTCCAACTGGCGGTTTCAAGAATGCCATATTGGCTGATCGATTTACCGACCGACGCAGCGTCACGGAGAATGTCGAAGGACAATTCGACGCCTTCGGCAGCCAGCTTGTTGCGCTGCTTCTTCATGTTCTGGCGCAGGTTCTTGCCGCGAGCCGCCCAGTAGTCGTCGAATTCGCCAACGATATCGACCCAGGCCGTCTGGATATAGTCGAGTGTTGAGAATTTTTCACTATTTCCCGGTCGGCTGATGGCTTCCGGATCGAGCTGCGTCAATCCAAGCGCAAGGCTGGCGCCGGGCAGATTCTTGAGCAAACCGGCAGCGACTGTCTCGATGGAGAGTTGCGGCAGGAGTAACAGAGGGCCGAGCGGCATTTGAGAGGGCTGAAAAAGGACCCAGCGCCCCACGCCTACCTGGGTGACAATAGCGGCTGCGACGGGAAGGCTGTTTTCCATGCCGATGACTAGGCGCTCTTTCCCGCTGCCGAATACCTCCAGTAGGGGGCCAATAAAGCGGCTGTCAAAAAACGGCAGATTTGCACAACGGCTATTCAGTTCATCCCACATGACTGCCGCCTGAGCAAATCCGTTGGCACTTTGCAGTGACCAGTTGATGTTCATTCTTTCATTTCCTCAAAACTGAATTCAGAACGGCAGCCAGTTGCCCGGTCCGCGCCCGGCGCGAACAGGCTTCGACGGTTGGCGCAGGCACGCTGCGCACTGCCTCTTCCGGCAAGGTATCGAGCCAGACAGCAAGTGCTCGTTTTACGTCGTCTGCCGATTCAAGATTAGCAAGCTGGTGCCCGGAGTGGCGGTTCAACAGTTTGGCGGTATCGCCTTGCAAATCTGTCAGCGCCAGAATCGGTTTGCCTGCTCGCAGATATTCATAGAACTTGGCAGGTACCTGGGCGTTGCATTCGGCGTTCTGCAGTAACAACAGGCCATCCACTGTCATCATTTCAGTCAGCGCCTCAATGTAGTCGACATTTGGAAGCAGTTCCATGAAATCGCTCACGTTTTCTTCCTCGGCTAGTTGTGTAACAAATTCGTCGTGTGCTGCTGCACGGAAGCGGACGCACAAGCGTTGCACCGCCGGATGCCCCTCGTTGGCAAGTTGCCGGACCGCCCGGAAGAGCATCCGTGGATTGCGCCACTGCGGATAGACGACACCGCTGTGCAACAGAACGATGCGCCCGGCTCCGGCGGCACGAGCTACCGGCAAGCGGGCTTCCGCCGTGGCGAAGGCATCTTCGTCGTAACCGTTTTCAATCTGATGAAACTTGGTCGCCGATGACGGATAGCGCTGCCGATAAAAAGCCTCTGCACCAGTCGTGGTGAAGGTAGCTGCCGTGGCAGCCGAGAAAACTTTCTGTTCGACACGCAGGAAACTTTGCCAGGTCGCGGCGTCCTCCGGATAGCCATCGTGTGCCATCGGATCACGAAAATCGGCGACCCAGGGCAGGCCACTCCACTGCGCCAGGGTATGCCCGATCAGATGGGCAGTCGCAATCGGATAGGTGCTCCACAGCACGTCTGGACGAAAACTGCGGATTATTTTCAGGCCAGAGAAGACCCCGCCTAGCCACCAACTCACCCACCGATCCGGTCGAGCGATGATGCCCGGATAGCTCCCGAACAACGAAAGCTGCCGTGCAGAATCGAATCCGAAGGCACGGCAGACCTCAACGTCGGCAAGCTCGCCACAACTCCCGGATGTTGCCGGGTAGGCGCCGGTGTCAATGGTCAGCACGGCCGGTTGCCAACCGAAGTCGCGCAGGTAGCGGGCAAAGCGATAGGTGCGTTGCAAGCCGCTGCTGCCATACATTGGTGGATAGTGGAAGGCAATCAGCAAGACCCGCTGCATTGTCAGGCCGCCACTGGTGCCGAACACACGCGGATGATGGTGTTGCAGATGCAGTTAAGTTCTTCGTCGGTGAGATCCTGATGGCAGGCCAGCTGAAACACCTCGGAAGACCACGCCAAGCCCGAATCACCGACAATGGCGGGTGTTCCCGGCCACAACCAGTTCCAACGAAAGACTGGCAGGCCTAGTCTCTTTAGTGTGTGGTATTTGCCATCGGGTTGATCCACGCGCAACGGGAATACATAGGGAACCGCATCAGCAGGCAACACCGGGAATAAGGGTGAGAACCCGTGATATCCCGACAATACGCTGACCAATTGGCGATAATTTTTGCAGCGACACTCAGCAAGACGCCGGCGATCGGTGATCAATGGCATCCAGCGAGAAATCCGTTCTGGTGCGCGATGGGCCAGGAGAATATCGAAGCCAAGGGCCTCAGGAACCACGACATCGGATATCTGAGGAGCCCCATCATTCCCCGAAGTGTTGCGGCGCAGGCTGCGTTTGAGCGAGAAGAGTCCCCGCAGCAATGGCCCGAGGCCCCAGAGGCGGTCTGCACTAGCAGCTGTCTCAAGAATATCGACAATAGCCTTAAATTCATTCACGAGGCCAGGAAATTTGAGTTGTGGTTTACGCGATGTACCTTTTGGAAAAGCCAGTATTCCGCCAGATGGAACAGGAAAGAACTTGGTCAGGCTGGCGATGGCAATATCGCCCCAGTGGCCTACGACACGCGTTCCGCCAAGACCAAAGAAACAGTGCGCGCAATCCTCGATTAGGGCGATATTCCGCTGGTCGCAGAATGCCCGGATGCTTGACATATCCTTTGGAATTCCAAAAAAATGCGGCACGATAACTGCTTTTACCCTTCCGGAAGCTTGATAGGCCGATTCAAATTGGGCTTCGCCCAGTTCATTAATCGCAAAAAAGACAGGCTCGGCACCGACTGCAATAACTGGTGCCACCATGGTAGGGCAGTGATAGGTCGGCACCATGACCTGATCACCCTTACCAACGCCGAGGAACTCTAGGCCCAACATGATGGCAGCTCGACCACTTGAAGTGAAAATGTACTCAGAGCCATCAGCCACTGAAACGACATCACTCGCTTTTCGGATACCGAAACTTTTCCAGTCGAGAACCGGTAGACGGGGTACATCACGCGGATTGATCATGGTGCCACCATCCCCCTTTCTGTTCAGTGCACCCGCTCCGTTGTGCATTGTTTTTCAAGCGATCAGCACCCAATTCCCCGAGAAGCCATCCAACCGTAAGGGTTTCTACAGCCGCACGCCACTCGCCAGTTGAAAAGGTATGGTCCGCATCCGGCACATCCCGGACGAAAACATTCGCTCTGCTTAACACACCTTGCCAGTCGGGACTGGTACACGTGCTTTCAATGAACTCCTTTGCGGTGTAATCTTTCCCGCTGAGGATGATCAGTGTTGCCCCGCGAAAATTTCGCAGGCCACACAACATACGCTCCTGAAACGAGAGCGTGGCTTGAGTGTCTTCGCTACTACTCACCCGCCGTGCCTGGCGCAGGCTGTTCACAAAACCACCGATCGCGCGCGCCACACCCATCTTTCCACCCAGCAACTTGCGCCAAAATTCTGCTTGAAGCAGACGTTGAACGTAATAGTGTTTAATGTGTGCCCGGGCCAGCGTCGCTTCCGAGCGCACCCAAGGATTGAGTAGCACCAAGCCGCCGATGTGTTGATCGTGTGTGCCATCCAAGTACAACAATGCCGCTGATGCAGCGTCGCACAATCCCCAGAGAATGATGCGCTCGAGGCCAGGCGAGGCGACCGTAAAGGCTTCTATGGCCGCTGCGATATCGAGGTCAACGGACTCAAAATTGCGCAACTCGCCGCTACTATCGCCCATGCCCCGGTAATCAAAACGCATTGCCGCGTAGCCAACTGCTGCCAGAGCGCGTGCCAGCAGGAGAAACTGACGGTGACAGCCGGCACGGTATTGGGGTCCGCCGACAACGATGAGGACGCCGGTATTTACCACCTGATCGGGCTGAGCGATGATGCCGAGCAATTGTTCGCCGGCGCAAGGAAAAACCACGGCCCGCTCACTAAATTTCATCCTCGCACCTCAAGGGCAGCCAGCGTAGCAGCAATGAGCTGAGGCGCATCTTCGATTTCGGTAGTTTGCCAGAAGGCTGGGCCGCAGACGATGCGAACATCGATATTATAACCAGCGGCCAGCCACTGCTCGAGGCGCTTTTGCGAAACTGGTGAGAGTGTCGCTTCGTCACGCAACGAGATTTCCAACCAAATAATGTGGCCAAGGCTGGCAGGCGGCTTGAGTTCGGCTTGCTCCAGGCCCTCAGCCAGGGCGGGGGCGATGCCGTAGCCAGCGATTTCGACAGACTGGCCGGCGGCGAGTTGTTGGCGTAGTAGCTCAGTCACACCTTTGGCATCCCCTCCTGCCAAAGCACCTGCCATCTTGAGTCGCATGAACTGTTGCCAATGCTGCTTACCGGAAATAACTGGCTGCCAGAATATGAAATTTGTTGTCTCCGGCAGGTCGACCGCAGCACTTGCGGCCAACAGGCATCCTCCACGTAACCCCCAGAGGGTTAGCGGCGCCAGGGTTTTTGTACGAAGCCAGCGATGCGCCAGCAAAACATCTTCAAGCCAAACCTGCCAGCTTGCGTCAGCAAAATCTCCGCTGCTGTCACCGCAACCGAGGAGATCAATCTGCAGTACGTCGTAGCCCACTGCAGCCAACGCCCTTGACTGCAGCGCTGCCATGCGCCGCGATTTGTTCATTTCCTCGGCAAAGGGGTGCAGATAGATCACGGCACCTCGCGACCGACCATTGCTCGCAGGGTGGTAGAGGCAGAACCTCTGCCCAGTTTGCCCGGAAAGAAAAAAGGCTTGCAAGGCAATCGCTGGCCTAGTCGGCCAGTTTTCCGTCAACAAACTCGATCAGGGAACCCAACGTGGCGAAAGTACTACCCTCAATCTCATCATCATCTACCGAAAAACCAAAACGGTCTTCCAGCCCTGTAATCAGGGCGACGACAGCCATCGAATCAAGCTCCGGAATTGCTCCCAACAGCGGGGTGGTTTTTGAAAACTCCGCAGATCGGCCATTCAGACTCAGGATTTCATCCAGAAGGGAAAGCACTTCTTTTTCAGTGTTCAAGTCTTGCTCCAGAGACATCAGGTTTGGGACGTCGCATTATAGGCGGAGATTGCCATTTGGACTGTGAGATACTCCACATCGTCATACGTGAGATTCGCCACAAATGGCATGGAACGTTGTGATGTATATTTCGCTAAATACCCCCCATCTCTCCTATAGTCCATGCTTAGCTCCAGATTGACCACTCCGATTTTGGGGAATGTGGCTTGCCAATTCCTGCAACCATTTGGCGGGAAATACGCCGTGGCAGGTGCATACGACGCTGAAAATACCACTCAGTTAGCTTGATACCCATTTCAGAAAAAAACATGCACGATTCCTATCTTCTCCAAGATCTCATCACCGTCAACGCCAACCTCAGCCCCGGTTCCACGGCCCTCACTTACGGCAAGACTCACCTCACTTACGGCGAACTACAGGATGCCGTTTTGAGCTTTGCCAACGGTCTATTGAACCTTGGCCTGTCGCGTGGCGAGCGAGTGGCCATATATTTGGAAAAACGTTTCGAAACGGTGATCGCCAGCTTTGGCGCACCGACAGCAGGCGGTGTCTTCGTGCCACTCAATCCGCTGCTAAAACCGGATCAGGTCGGCTACATCATGCGCGACTGCAATGTTCGGGTACTGATAACTTCGCCCGAACGTCTGGCCTTACTTAAGGAAACCCTTTCGGCCTGCCATGACCTTCGCCATATCGTCGTTCTGGACTCGGCAGAATCGATACCGAATTTCGAATCGCAGAACATCTGCACATGGTCAAATCTATTGAGCGCTCCGCTCACCCTGGGCCACCGGGTCATTGATACCGACGTTGTCGGAATTCTTTACACCTCCGGCAGCACTGGCAAACCCAAGGGCGTTGTGCTTTCGCACCGCAACATGGTTGCCGGTGCCAAGAGCGTGGCGAGTTATCTGGGAAACCACTCCGGCGACACACTACTGGCCGCCCTGCCCCTGTCTT
>OCTV010001012.1_pt1 | contig 10507 bp, 6 predicted proteins | sample 1539101 | NCBI WGS metagenome assembly OCTV01 (sample SAMEA3991422, study PRJEB22521) | metagenome | biome: anthropogenic terrestrial biome; feature: sewage plant; material: sludge | place: Sweden | collected 2012-09-26 | reverse complement strand
CAATGCATTCAAAGGTAACACGAGTTATGCCTTAGAATACTAAGAGGTCCTGAACAGTTACAAACATTAATATATTAAAAATGCAGATACGCAAAAACGCATCTACAGTTTTTTAAAAATGTATTCGATTATGCATATTCAGTTGATATGAAATTTTAAAAACATTTCATACTTATTATATGTCGTAAATGCATTGTTTAAACAATATAATAAAATATCATGCATCTTAACATTATTACCATATTATTGAACCAATTTGTCCTTCGCTATGCACAGCGAAGGACAAATTGGTTCACGCAATTTTTTTAAATTGCCCACTTATGATATATTTTATTTTAAAAGCTCGTATACAACAACCTCGATCTTTCTTCTGACCTTTACAAAACATTCTACCAGAGCAGGATCAAACTGCTTTCCGCTTTCATTCTCGATTATTTTATATACAGTTGATACAGGATATGCCTGCTTATATGGTCTTACTGATACCAATGCGTCAAATACATCAACTACAGCCATAATTCTTGCACACAGAGGAATATCTGTACCTTTAAGTCCTTCAGGATAGCCACTTCCGTCCCATCTTTCATGATGATATAACGCTAGTTCCCTTGCAAGACGATAATACTCAAGATCATCAAGTCCTGATAAGGTTTCATCTATTATGCGGGCACCAAGAGTAGTATGATTTTTCATAATTTCAAACTCCTCGAGATTAAATTTGCCCTTTTTATTTAATATTATGTCGGGAACAGCTATCTTTCCTATATCATGAAGAGGTGCAGCAAGCTTTATATGTGCAATATACGAAGGAGTAAGCATCTCACTATAATTTTTATCACTTACCAGACCTTCAAGCAGAATATTTATATATGTACTTGTTCTCTTGATATGCCCACCTGTTACATTATCACGGCTTTCAATAACATTTGCAAATCCAAGTATAACTTTTTCCTGAACTTCCTGAAGCTTAGCCGTTTTAATGATTACCTCATGTTCAAGATCTTTCTGATAATTTTCAAGGAGCTCTGTCTTTTCTCTTTCCACAGTAACATCATAAAACCATATTACAAATCCCATAATTTTATCACGTTTTTTTATTTTTTTTATTTCAGGATAATATATCCTGCCATTTACAATAAAATCATTTATATTATGATTAACGATTATTTCAAATAATATATTGTCAATTGAGCCGATACCATCATCAAGAGTTATGTTTTTTAGTGAAGGAAAAAGTTCTTTTGCCTTATTGTTACATCCTTTAAAATGGTAAAAATTATCAATTGTAAGTACTGCATCATCCAATGCGTCATATGCATATTCCTGAGCCGTATTATTAAAATCGTATATTCCGAGTTCATATACAAGATCAAGTATTAATATCTGAGAAATAAGCACTCCATATGGAATCAGATAAAAATCGGGGCTGTATACTCTGTCACTAATATACATTGCAGTCGGAAATAATACAACTAAAAATAATATTAACGTATTTTTTTTACTTCTTTTTGTTTTATTTTGCCTAAGATTCAAGATACACATTATCATTATTGATATTACATATCCTGCCATTAATGCTGCAAATACAGAATGTGCTATTCCATATTCCTTAACAAGCTTTGTAACACCATTACTGTTTACGGATAATTTTACGCTTTTATAAAATAGTTTATGTTTATCAAATGTAACTGCCAAAAACATAATACATATATTAGCAATAACCAGTATGCAATGAGTTCTTTTTTTTATTGATACATTACAGTTTGCTGCAAAAAAGCGAAGCATACAGTAAAATATATTACTTGATCCTATATAGATCATTTTCTGGGCAAGACAAGCTGAACTTAAATCCTTTGACTGAATTAAAAACCAGTATCCAAATGAAATTATCCCCATTAATACAAATGAAAAAAGTGTAATCTGCTGCTGTACACTCGTTTTCTGACGCAGCATCAGAACAATAGACAATACTGACACTAACACACATATTGTATTTGAACAAACTACAATCTGATACAACTTCACCACCACCCCACAGGTAATTAATATTACCCACCCGTGCATTATTTTTTCATACTTATAATCCCATTTATATTTTTCAGCATATGCAAACTGGGATACCCATAATAAATGAGTATCCCAGTTTACATTTATCATGTCACCACAGTCAGAATTATTATTGTGCTATGAGCTCTTTATAGAGCATCAGATATTTTTCTGATGAAGTGTCCCAACTGAAATCCTCTTTCATTGCTGATACAACAAGCTTTTTCCAGTTTTTCTTGTCATTATATAAACTCTTTGCTCTAAGACAGGCATTAAGCATGTCATGTGAATTATATGTCTTAAATGTAAATCCATTTCCGTTCTTACTGCCGCAATCTTTGACTGAATCCCTTAATCCACCTGTTTCACGCACAATAGGGATAGTGCCGTATCTCATAGAAATCATCTGTGCCAGACCACATGGCTCGCTTTGTGAAGGCATTAAAAACATATCTGAACCTGCATATATTTTTCTTGCCAGCTCAGGAACAAATCCTATTGTTACACTTACTTTATCAGAATATCTTAATGACATTTCGTTGAAAAAATCTTCATATATTTTCTCACCGCTTCCGATAATGACAAACTTAAATCCTCTGTCAACAAGTTCTTCAAAAATATATTTTATAAGATCAAGTCCCTTATGTGCAACAAAACGTGTTACAATTCCTATTACAGGTTCATCCCCTTCCTGAAGTCCGAGCTCCTCAAGAAGTTTGTCTTTGCATTTTTTCTTTCCTGATAAATCTGAAGCACTGAAATTTTCCGGTATCAGAGGATCAGTCTCAGGATTATAACATTCTGTATCTATTCCATTAAGGAAACCTGATAATTTAAATTGCTTATTTATAAGTATCCTGTCAAGGCCATATGCATACCATGGGTCAAGAATCTCCCATGCATAACTAGGACTTACTGTGGTTATTCTGTCCACTGTTTCAAAAGCACTCTTCATCATATTAACACAGTCATCATACAAAAGAAGATCTGTATGGTACATCGGTATACCCATAATTTCATTTACCACTTCTACGCCATACTTACCCTGGTACTGAATATTGTGTATTGTAAATACCGTCTTTATGTTTTCAAATCCCTGCTGATATTTATACAAAACCTGATAGTATACAGATATCAATGATGTGTGCCAGTCATTTGCATGTATAATATCCGGCTTAAAATCAATATATCTCATCATCTCAAGAACAGCTCTTGCAAAGAAGGTAAAACGTTCACAGTCATCATAGAAGCCATACATGCCGTCTCTTCCGAAATAATATTCATTATCTATAAGATAATATGTTACCCCGTTATATATTGTTGTAAAAACGCCGCAATACTGCTTCCGCCACGCAACATCTACAGTAATGTTAGTAAGGTATGTGAAGTTTATTCTCATCTGAGGCTTTATTCCTTTATACAACGGAATTACAACACGACAATCATGACCTTTTTTATTTATAGCCACAGGTAATGAACCTGCAACATCAGCTAAACCCCCTGAGGCTATAAAAGGCAATGCTTCACTGGCTGCATATAAGATATTCATATATTTATTCAACCCCTTTACAAATTTGTGTTAAGAAGAGGCCTTTACTCGTCTTCTATTTTTTGATTTTTCTTGATGAACAATGCATTGGTCTTAGATGCTGTAAGTAACTTATTCTTTCCGACTGTTACCCTTTTATCAGTAATAACGGCATGCAATTCAGCATTTTCATCAATAATTGTATTCTGCATGAGTATGCAGTTTCTTACTATTGCTCCCTTTGCAATTTTAACACCTCTGAATAAAATTGAATTCTCAACTGTTCCTTCTATAATACAGCCATCAGCAACAAGAGAATTTTTAACATGGGAACCTTCTTTATATTTCGCCGGACCTGAATCTTTTACTTTTGTATATATCGGAGCACTGTTATGGAAAAGTTGTTTTTTATTTTCTATGTTCAGCAGATCCATATTTGCATCGTAGTATGTCATCATGTCTTCTATTTTTACATAATAGCCTTTATGTTCATATCCGTATATTTTATAATTTGCTTTGTTTTGCTGAAGAACCTGTTTATCAAAGCTCGCATATCCCTCTGCAGAAAATCTGTTTACTACTTTTTCAAGTATTCGTCTGTCAATCACAAATATATTCAGTGATCTGTTTACCTCGCCCAGTATATCAGGCTTTACCATTACACTGGTTACTCTTTTATCTGAATTTACTTCAAGTATTGTTGAAGCTTTTGAACCGATTCCTTTGTCAGTAAAATTGTGCTTTGCATAAACAACAGTTATATCTGCATTATTTTTTACATGTTCTCTGATTATTGTTCTGAAATCAATGGTAGTTGCAACGTCACAGTCTGACATTACTACGTAGTCTGCATCAGAATTCTGAACAAAAGGAAGAACACCTTCAAGTGCTTCAATTCTTCCTCTGTAAAGTCCACTGTTATTGTGACTGAAAGGAGGAAGCAGATGAAGACCTCCGTTCTTAGTAGATAAATCCCATTCTCTTCCTGAACCTATATGATCAAGAAGCGATTGATAATTTGATTTTGTTATTACTCCAACTTCAGGTATTCCTGAATTAGCCATATTAGATAACGGAAAATCTATCAGCCTGTATCTTCCACCAAAAAGAATTGAACCCATTGTTCTTACTTTGGTAAGTTCTGAAACCGATTCATCATGCATATTTGCAAAAATTATTCCTAATACATTATTATAAATCAATTCATATATCCCCCTTAACTCATATCGTTGGTATCATTTGTCCAGGTGCAACTGTAACGCCGGACGAGATTGTTTCACCATGGCCTATTACAGCTATATCCCATTTTTCGGTTTCTTCTTTTGAAGCACCTATAACCACATCAGACTCAACAATGCTTTCCTCACCAATAATAGCATATTTGACAACTGCACCTGATTTTATTACTGCTCCTGGCATTATTACACTATGATCTATTATAACACCTTTTTCTACGGTTACTCCAGAATAAATAATGGATGAATTTACATTTCCGTTAATATTACATCCATCGCAAATCAGGGATTCCTGTATCTGAGCATCTGTACCGATGTACTGAGGAGGGAGACTCATATTTCTTGAATATATTTTCCATTCAGGGTCATAAAGATTAAGAACATCATCTGATTTTAATATGTCCATATTTGCTTCCCAAAGGCTGTATAGAGTACCAACATCCTTCCAATATCCATTAAATGAATATGCATACATTTTTTCATTGTTTTCAAGCATTGCAGGAATTATATCTTTACCAAAATCTTTTGATTCACAGCACTGTTCATTATCAATAAGATACTTTTCAAGCTTGTTCCACGTAAATACATAAATTCCCATTGAAGCAAGTGTCGATTTTGGATGCTTAGGCTTTTCAGTAAAATCTACAATTCTTCTTGTTTCATCACATGTCATTATACCAAATCTTGAAGCCTCTTCAAGAGAAACATCCAGTACAGCAATAGTTGCATCTGCGCCCTTTTCCTTATGAAATGCGATCATTTCTGAATAATCCATTTTATATATATGATCACCGCCAAGAACAATGATGTATTCAGGATCATACCGTTCAATAAACCGGATATTCTGATAAATGGCATTTGCAGTTCCCTCATACCACGAACTGCCTGATGCAGTCTGATATGGTGGAAGAATATGAACGCCGCCTCTAAGTCTGTCCAGATCCCATGGCTGGCCGTTTCCTATATAATCATTTAATTCAAGAGGTTGGTACTGTGTAAGTACCCCCACTGTATCTATACCTGAGTTTGTACAGTTTGAAAGTGGAAAATCAATTATTCTATATTTTCCTCCGAACGGCACCGCCGGTTTTGCCATTTTTTGTGTCAACGCATACAATCTGCTTCCCTGCCCACCTGCAAGCAGCATTGCTATACATTCCTTTTTCATAAGTGTATTCCTCCCCTATTGCATTGAATATTTATATAACTTCCGTTTTGGAAGACTTTTGTCTTAATTTTGAATACTGCAGATAAAGAACAGATAATGGAGGCAAAGTAAGTGAAATGCTTTGGTCATATCCATGCATCTGAATATTATTTGTTTTATAAATTTTATCTGCTAAACCACTTCCACCGAATTCTACAGCATCAGAGTCAAAAACAAGATTATATGTGCCGCTTTGCGGAACACCGATACAATAATCATTACGTTCCACCGGAACAAAGTTGCACACAACTATTATTTCATTTTCATCATCATCAATACGTCTGAAGGAAATAACACTCTGCTTATAGTCATCATTTGAAATCCACTTGAATCCTCCCCATGAGTTATCATTTTCCCACATAGGACGATTATCAAGATAAAATTTATTAAGCTTTCTGTTAAATTCAAGTATATTTTTATGCTTGTCAAAATCAAGCAGGTGCCAGTCAAGTTCTGTCATATAGTTCCATTCTTTTATTTGTGCAAACTCCTGTCCCATAAAAAGAAGCTTTTTACCCGGATGAGCCATCATATAACAGAGAAATGCTCTGTAGGAACTGAATTTCTGTTCTTCATTTCCACTCATTTTCTCAAGTAATGAGCACTTTCCATGTACAACCTCATCATGCGAAATCGGCAGAACATATTTTTCAGAAAAGCAATAGAAAAATGAAAATGTTACTTTATCGTGATTAAAAGCTCTGTATATCGGATCGAGTGACATATACAGAAGCATGTCATTCATCCAGCCCATATTCCACTTGTAATTATAACCTAGGCCACCTATATCCGTAGGTTTTGTTACCATTGGCCATGCAGTTGATTCTTCAGCAATCATGAGTGTATTCGGATTGTTTTTAAACACTGCCTCATTAAGAAGTTTAAAGAATTCTACTGCTTCAAGATTTTCTTTTCCGCCATAAATATTCGGAGTCCACTCACCGTCTCGTCTGTCATAATCAAGGTAGAGCATTGAAGCAACTGCATCTACCCTCAGACCATCAAGATGAAATTCATTTATCCAGTAACAAGCATTTGATATCAGAAATGAACGTACTGCACCCTTTCCGTAATCAAATATATGTGTACCCCATGATTTGTGTTCACGTTTATTCATATCCTCATATTCATAGCAGCAGGTTCCGTCAAACATATAAAGCCCGCTCTCATCTTTAGGAAAATGTGCAGGAACCCAGTCAAGAATTACTCCGATATTGTTCTGGTGAAACAAATCTATCATTTTTCTGAAATCATCAGGTGTACCGTATCTTGATGTAGGTGCATAATACCCTGTAACCTGATATCCCCATGAACCGTCAAATGGGTGTTCTGTAAGCGGCATAAATTCTATATGCGTATACGACATTTTTTGTAAATATGGTATTATTTCCTCGGCAAAGCGTGAATAATTGAAAAAAGTAAGATCATCATTTGTTTTCCATGATCCAAGATGTACTTCATAAATATTTATCGGACCTTTATAAAGAACATTTTCATTTTTTCTTGATAACCATTTCTGATCATTCCACTTATACTCTGAATCGTAAATTTTTGATGCTGTCTCCGGTCTGGTTTCATAGTGATTTGAATACGGATCGGACTTTAATATTATCTTACCAGAGTACGTTTTTATGCTGTATTTATAATTATCATACTGATGCAAATATGGGATTTTTATTTCCCATATTTCATCTGAAATTTTATACATTTTATCAGACTCGCGATTCCAGCCGTTAAATGAACCAACAACAGAAATATCTATCGCATTTGGTGCCCATACTCTAAAGCAGTGAACATATCCCTCTGATTCCTTTATTTGGTGAACTCCAAGGAATTTATAGGATTCAAAATTTTTACCTTGTTGAAAAAGATATACAGGAAAATTATTAATATTATCAGTATTTATGTTGTTTTTCATCAAACTGCCCTCCCATAACTATTATATATTTTATCAGAGTATAGAAAATTAATCAAGTCTTTTGATCAATTTTCTATACTTTTGTATAAATATTATAGTATCAAAATTATTAATCGTGCAATTTGTCATATTAAGTTTATTACTCATTGTTTATATTCACAGTTTTATAACATAATTACTATGCTTTTTGCAATTTACTGTCTTATTAATTTTGCTGAAACTACACTGATATCATCTTTTGCATTTTCAGATGCAGCCTTACATATTTTACTTGAAATATCGCTTACATCTGCACTATTCTTAAGTATTTCTTCTTTTATAAGGTTATATACATCTTCCGATACACCATCTGATAACATTACTATTGTATCATTTACTTTTAGTGGAAAACGTCTGGAATAAAGATTTGTATCGTTCATAATACCGATAGGATATGAATCTGCATTTATTCTGAATACTGAGCTGTTATGCTTGAAAACTGTCGGTGCTGCTCCTGCTTTGTACATTGTCATATTCCCGCTGTCAAGATCAAATTTTGCTATATCCACAGTAGCAAACCCATCATCCTTGTTACCTGCAAGCATTATTGAATTTATTATACGGATACTGCTGGTTATATCTATACCGCCCAAAATAAGATTTTTAAAAATACCTGTTACTGTTTCAGAATACATTGCGGCTTTTTTACCTGTCCCCATTCCATCAGATATTATCAGATATACATTTCCGTAATCATCTTTGAAACAGTCACACGTATCACCGTTTGGTTCTCCTTCAGAAGCGCTTTTCTGCATTATATATGACTCAATGTTATACGGTGGACGTTCACTTATAAAAAATCTCATTTCGTCTCCGTCATAATATTTTGTACATTCAAATGTTTTTTCATACTCCTCAGTTAGTACTCTGTAAATCTGATATCCGCTTATACATGCATTTTTATTGCAGTATATTTCAGCAAAGAGACGCCTTCCTGAATTATAATAAGCTACCACAGATGAAAAACCTATATCATTTTCAGTCAGACATTTCTGCATGCGTTCTGTAAGTCTTTCATCAGGCGTAAATTTTAACGGAATATCTGATGATAACGATTTTATTATGTCCGCTGACACATGAAGCTGTTCTGATAATATTTGAGAGGCTTTTTTCAGATAACCGTTTGCTGTAATATCAACAATCTGATTATTTATATTATTTCTGAATTCATCTGCTATATTATTTCTTTTAAAACAATAATCCAGTTCACTTGGAAGATTTGAAACAGAAATATCTCTTTTTTTTCCAGCTTTAATAAAAGCATCATAAATCATATCTCTTCTGCTTACCCAACAATAATTTTTGTTTGAACATTGCTCGCATACAGCATTGTAGACATTTTTTATTTTATTATTTTCAGCATTTTTTCCTGAAAGTATTTTATCCGGATTCTGAAGTTTGCTTCCTGCCTCATCAAGTGAAATAGCAATGAGTTTCATTCTGAAAGAAATCGATTTTATTATATCAGAACCACAGTCTGTACTACGTTTTTTTACGTGTATACTCTCAACCGGAACAAAACAGAAAATTATTGCACCAAGAACTATATCTATATACATTCTTATTTCATTCTGTGTAATACCGGTAATTATACCGCAGGCAACATTTACAATCAGAAATACAGATGCACCTACAGAACGTTTGTACTTTCCGAAAGCTCCTGCAATCATACCCGAAAAAGCAAAAAATACAGATGAGGTATCTGCCCCTGCAGAATACAGAATCAATGCAAATGATGCAGCAGCTCCGGCAGCAGCTCCGCCTGAATATCTGAAACAACGGGCACATATAAGAGTTACAGCAGTACTGATAATTATTCCTGCATTTACAACACCGGTGCTAAAAGAAGAACCTATTGTAACAACAAGGAAACATACCGCTACAGCTGTAAATTTATTTTCATATAATTCAGATAATATTCCCTTATCAGAATGGATAAGTACAGTAAGAAAATATGATACTCCTCCTATAAAAATACTGGCATACAGATATGTAAAAAGAAGATTCACTGAAAATCCGTAAATAAAAAAATCAATTACGGATGATGCAAGAAAGCTTACAACTGACAGTGATGCATTCTGCATCGGTTTATTTATGGATGAAAACCATTTAAAAACCACAACAGTAATAAGTGCTGAAACAACAGTCAGTGACTGATATAACTGAGACGAAACCAGATACGAAACAGTACTGCCTGCTAAAACAGCAGTTGAAGCCATAGGTGATACTACACATGCAATCGCAATATTAAGCGGCGATCTCAATGAAATAAAATCAGTACCTGCAATTATAAAAGACATAACCATATAAACGATGAATTGAAGAACCGGTGAAATTTTTTTAACTTTTTTTACAGCATATTCAGCAAGCATATTTTGACATTCCTTCCTGAGGATTTTACCTCATTTTTACAGAGCAGGATCAATAAATATTGCATGCAGTCATATAAAATTTCAGATCACACTGACTACAAAATTGAACCCACTGTTTTAAAAGTGGGTGGAATCCTGCCTGTACAATAAAATATATTATTA
>OCTV010001010.1_pt1 | contig 10529 bp, 9 predicted proteins | sample 1539101 | NCBI WGS metagenome assembly OCTV01 (sample SAMEA3991422, study PRJEB22521) | metagenome | biome: anthropogenic terrestrial biome; feature: sewage plant; material: sludge | place: Sweden | collected 2012-09-26 | reverse complement strand
AAATAGCCCTTATAGGGCTAATATCAAACCACCACTTGAAGTGGTGGTCGTGACTTGTGCAATTATTGCTCTTGTAAAGAATAAAGGAGCAAAACCGGCAGCCGTAACAGGTCTGATTTTATCAATACTCTGTATGATTATGTCAATCGTTTCAGTAACAAAAATAATACCATACAAGAATGATATAGTTGATTTTTCCAAAAATATTGATGAGTATGTAGAAAAATATGATAAATCAGGAGAAATTCCTCCTTTATTTGAAAAGATACAGAAGGATGGAAATATTTCAGACGAGGATATAAATAATATGATGGATAAACTTAGCAAGAGTTATAAGGAAGGCAAGGGACAAACAGAGAGCTCTTCTGATATAAAATCATCGTCAAAAACAAAAGCAGACTGATAATACTATCTTGGATACAGAAACGGAATGAAATTTCTGACAATATAATACAATATCAAAATCCCCGACAAGACTATGTAAAATGTCTTGCTGTCGGGGATTAATTTTTTAGGCTTAAAAAAAGTTTTAAATATAAGCTGCAGATACATGAGTGCAAAAAATATTATTGCAAGAATGACTGACGGATTATCTATAAATGCCTGAAGTAAATTTCCGTTCAGTATTGCACGAACACAGCGTGAACCGCCGCATCCGGGACAGTAATATCCCGTAAACAAGTGAAATATGCATATTATAGGAATAACAGAAATAAACGATAAGTATAACCTCATAATTAACAATGAAATTGTAACTGCAGCAAATGGCAGAACAACAACAGCAATTTTTTTATTCATATTTACAAATCCTTTTATTATCCTGACAGCGCCTGTTTCATAAACTGATTTGTTGAAACTGAATTTGATCTGTTATATCTGTTGAGTGAAAACAGACAGTCAGGGTCTCTGGTAATATAATTTGGTTTTTCGTAGCAGTTAAATGTACATCTGAACCCCATAACCTTTAGTACAGGAATGCTTTCACGACAAATACTGCCATATGGATAGGCAAATGATATGGGAACCATTCCACAGTTTATTCGAAGAAGATCCTGCAGCTTTTCCAGATCGGACATAAGGATCCGTTGATAGTCTTCTTCGCTTTCTCCTGCAAGCCGGGTACATCCTTTTCTGTTTTTACATGAGTGAAATTGATATGTATGATTTCCGATTTCTATTATTCCGCTTTCAATTAATGTGTTGATATTATCCCATGTAAGATAAGAATATGACGGAATTCCAGGATCATTGTGTGCAAGTGTGTCAGAAAATATACCGACTACGGATATGACAGCTTTCATATCATATTTTTGAAGAATAGGAAGTGCATAGTAAAGGTTATTGTAATATCCGTCATCAAAAGTAATCATTATTGGTTTTTCGGGAAGAGGCACATTGTTATCTATATAATTTATAAGATCTTCAGTCAGTATTGCCGTATATCCATTATCTTTTAAATATTTCATATCAGACTCCAGAGTATCGGGAGTTATAATATAGTCAGGATACACAGAAATATCAGTATAAACAGCGTGATACATTATTACAGGCAGTAAAATTCCTTCATGTTTTTTGCTGTCTTCAGCACCGTTTACTGTGGTAAATAAGTATGATATAATAAAAATTAAAAAAAATACTGAAAATATTTTTCCGGCATTTTTGACTTTTAAGCATTTATACATCTTAATCCTCACCTCAGTACAAAAGTATGATATATAAATGAAAAATATTCCGGATGTAATATTTTGATGTACTCAGGAATAAAATTTATTATTGATATATAAGCAGTTGAGAGGTGAGTTTATTGAGAAGACATAGAAAAAAATCAAAAATCAAATTTATAGGTCTTACTGTATTTGGCATACTGCTTTCTCCTGTTGTGGCTTCCGGAGTTATAAAGGGACTTACAGGTATTGAATCAGTTGCAGGAATGCTTTCTGAAATTACTGTAGGAGGTGATAAATCTGTTGCAAGAACAATTACAGATTACAGTACAAATATGATCTCATTCGGTTTTGGGTGGAATGAAGAAACCATTACCAAAAGTATAAGTTTAAGCAATGACAAGGGACCTATTCCGTATCCTGAAATTACTGAGGTAAAATCCGGAAGTGTAATTACTCAGACCTATGGAAAGTGTTCGGGCAAACAGTTCTTTGACCTGGACAATTTCGGACAAGTACGAAATTGTACTGATGAATCAATGAATGTACTGCTGGCGCAGAGCCGCATCAAACCAGAATTTTCTATAACACTAAACGGTCAACCCCAGGTGCTTATTATGCATACACATACTACAGAGAGCTTTGAACCTTTTGAAAGAGAATATTATGATGCTTCATTTTCATACAGATCGTCTGATGAAAGCATGAATGTTGTAGCTGTAGGCGAAGAGATAAAGCAGCAGATTGAAAAGCATGGAATATCTGTAATTCATGATACCACAATTCATGATTATCCGTCATATAATGGTTCATATGACAGAAGTGCTGAAACAGTAAAGGCTATCCTTCAAAAAAATCCCGATATAAAAGTTGTACTTGACATTCATCGTGACGCTATTGCGTCAGACGGTGATCTCATTGCACCTGTAATAGATATAGACAATAAGAAAGCAGCTCAGATAATGATTATATCCGGCTGCGATGATGGTACAATGAATATGCCTGATTATTTAAAGAATTTCAGACTTGCAAGTCTGTTTCAACAACAGATAGAGAAAGACAATCCCGGACTTACAAGGCCGATATTGTTTGATTATAGAAATTATAATCAGGATATTACGACCGGAAGTCTGTTAATAGAGGTGGGGAGTCATGGAAATTCAATAGATCAGGTTAAATATTCCGGAGAATTAATAGGAAATTCTATTGGAAAAGCTTTGCAGGGGCTGACCGGATAATTGTTCCGGTTGTTCCCTGACGGGCAAGAATAACTTTCCTGCTGCCGCGGATCCTTGGTATGGCCATTTCTGCATTCGGGATGATATGCATTGAAAAATCAGTTATACATTGATATCTGCTTTTGTGGTAAAGGAAAAGCATCTGATGAATATTTTTTATAATATTCATTAAGCTCACCTCTGTAAATGAGTCTTGCATTAGGAAGGTGTCTCAGGTCTTCAGGTGAATACATACAAACAGGCTTTGTGAGGTTAACTCCAGAGCCTTTAATGATGTACGCTACAAATTGTGAGCAGACAAATTTGTTTTTACGTTCAAGATGAAGCCTGAACGGTATAGACCAGAAACCCATAATATTATATGAGTATGATGTACGGTATTCCTTGAAATGATTAAGTATTTTATGAAATTTTTCTTTTTGTTCAGTTGTCACAGGAATCTCATAGATCTCACAAGGAATATTTGTGAAAAGTCCAAGTGTGCCCTGACCTACTATTTCTTGATTAAATCCTGCCGGGAGAGGAAACGGTGTATATGTACGGCAGAAACTATACATTGAAGAAAGAGATAAATCAGATGATATAGAGCAGTGGTTATATGGTTTACGCGTGAATAATTTAATTATTTTTGCTACAGTAGTTCCCGTCTGGGAAACTGTAATATATATTGCGTCTGTCATTATTTATGCTCCTAAAAATAATTATTAAAAAATACTTGAAAAATATCAAAATATTTGGTATACTAATAAAGCAAATATAATTTAAACCGCTTGTAGCTCAGTGGATAGAGCAGTACGCTCCGACCGTATGTGTCGCAGGTTCAACTCCTGTCAAGCGGATTTTTTTTTGCTACACAGAGGATTATATTATGGAAAATATGTATGATATTGGCATATTACATATTCCTTATAGTATAAAAGTCTTTATACATTATACAATATCATATGCGTAATTGTCAACTGCATATGTATGTTATTATTCCTGGATACTTAATCAGAAAATTTTTACTGATAAATGATTAAAAAATGTACTGTTGTTATACAAAATACACTAATATACTCTTGCAAGAATCAAATTTTCATGCTATACTTATATATAAGTGATTAATAAATTTTTTTAAAATTTAATATATTTCATCGGGAGGTAAATTTATGCTCTGCAAGTACTGCAATACTGAACTTGGAGATAGCGTTAACGTGTGTCCGAACTGCGGAAAACTGGTAGTATTACCAAATAGTCAGTTTGAAAATATAGTTGAAGTAAAAGAAGCGTTAAAAGCTATAGTGGATGAACATGGTATTGAACTGATTCATGATTCAAAAAGATTTACCGGATTACTTAATGATTATATGCCGGAGTATGAAAAGGAAAGAAGACTGATAAGAAATGTAATCAGTAATGGTATTATTCCTCAGATGTTAAATGAGCCGGATCAGAAATTAGCAATAATAAAGGCAAGGGAATACATGCTCAACGATATGTTCTTGTCAGCTTTTGCTGCGGAGTTTGTACTTGAATGCTGTACATACATGCTTGGATGGAGCTTTAATCCAGAAATAAAAGAACAGGCTACAGTACCAGCTGTTACCCCAACTTATGTTCCTGAAAAGAAAAATAAAGAGCCTGACAAGGAAATAAAGCTCAAGCCGAAGCCGTTTAAACCATTCGATGCATTAAAGTATAAAATTATAGGAAATGTTAAAATTCCTGACGGCTATACGGCAATAAACAGTTTTTCTTTTGACGGATATGGTTTTTTAAAAACAATAAAAATACCGGAAACAGTTATGGTTATCGGTGAATATGCATTTTCTGAATGTAAAAGATTAAGAAGTGTGGAGCTTCCTTCAACCTTGAGGGTAATAAAAAAATCAGCTTTCAGTTCTTGCGGTGCTTTGGAAAAAATGAAAATACCAAATGGAGTAGACGCTATAGAAGAAGGGACATTCTCATTCTGTCAGAACCTTGAGGATATAGAGATTCCTGAGAGTGTCAGCAGTATCGGTGATGAAGCTTTTGAAGGCTGTGAAACATTAAGATATGTTTTACTTCCTGATTCAATAAAATTTATTGGAACAAATGTTTTTGCATTTTGTCCTAATATTACAATTCAATGCCGTGAAAATTCATACGTACATAAATTTTGTATGACAAATAGTATAAATTTTGAGTTCGTTTGATTTAAAAATGTATTATAAGTAAAAGGAATGGTGAATTATGATAGAGTTTAAACCGGGTCAGATGATTCCCATGGAATATGGCGGTGAACTGAAGGTAATAAGTACTCTCGGAAGAGGCGGTCAGGGAATAGTATATCTCGTTGAATACAACAATCTTAAATATGCATTAAAATGGTATGACATCGAAAAAATGCGTGATCCGCAGGCTTTCAGAAAAAATCTTGAAACAAATATTAAAGACGGCCCTCCGAGCGATAAATTTCTTTGGCCTAAATATCTGACCAAAATGGGCGTAAATGACAGTTTCGGATATCTGATGGCGTTAAGACCTGAAGGATATGATTCATTTGTAGACATTCTTAATATGTACAAGCTTGAAGTAGAATCATCTACCGGTAAGGCAAGACGTGTTACTGTTCAGTTTAAAAACCTTTTTTCGCTTGTAACCGCTTCAATAAATATTGTAAATGCATTCCGTCAATTGCATAGAGCAGGAAAAAGCTATCAGGATCTGAATGACGGAGGATTTTTTATTGATGTAGAAAACGGCGATGTTCTTGTATGCGACTGCGATAACATTGCCCCTGACGGATACAATTTCGGAATAGGCGGAAAGCCTGGATATATGGCACCTGAGATAGTAAGAGGCATCAGCCGCCCTAATGTTCAGACAGACAAGTATTCACTGGCAGTTGTACTGTTTAAACTTCTTTTCAGAGGAGATCCTCTTGAAGGCGAAAAGGTGGTTAAGACAGTTTGTCTTACAGAAACAGCTGAACTCAAACATTATGGAAAAGAAGCCGTTTTTGTATTTGATCCTAACAATGACACAAACAGACCTGTAAAGGGAATACATGATAATGTCATTAAGTTCTGGGGAATATATCCTAATTACATAAGACAAGCATTTACATTTACATTTACAACTGGTATTCTTCAGGCGAATAAAAGAATTATCGAAAACGAATGGCAAAAACTTTTTATAAGACTTCGTTCTGAAATTTTGCCTTGTCACTGTGGAAGAACTACTTTCAGCTCTGCATATGAGCAGGGTGCTGATAATACATTTGTATGCAAAAAATGTGGAAGACAGTATGCAACACTTGGGCTTAGCAACCGTGACTACAGAACTCCTGTTTATGTAGGACGTAAATTTTATATGTGTGACGCAGTTCCAGGTTCTGATGACTTTAATACAGTTGTCGGCGAGATTGTTGAAAATAAAATTCAAAAAGGCGTATTAGGTATAAAAAATATGTCTGATAAAACATGGAAAGTTAAAATGCCTGACGGAACAAACCATGAAATACTTCCCGGCAAGGGATTCCCGTTATGGTCAGGTGTCATAGCTGATATAGGCGGAGTAAATATTGAATTGTAGGAAGGGAGTATTTTAAACAATGGAGAATTTCAGCACAAAAGCGAAAGAATTATTAGAATTTGAGGATGATGATCCGCTTGGCGCTACAGGCGTATCAAGAAAAAGTCTGGTTATTTTCTTTTTAATAGATACTTCAGGTAGTATGAAGGGAACGAAAATGGGCGAACTTAATACTGCTATGGAGGAGCTTATGCCTGAAATAAGAAGTATAGGTGAAGCTGATACCGATATAAAAATTGCGGTTCTTACTTTTTCAACAGGATGTGCATGGATGTATCCTGAACCTGTTTCAGTTGAAGAATTTGAGTGGGCGAGACTTGAGGCAAAGGGCATTACTGACCTTGGTATGACATTTGAGGAACTTAATAAAAAGCTTTCCAGAAATGAATTCCTTAATTCACCATCTTTATCTTTTGCACCTGTAATATTTCTTATGACAGACGGATACCCTACAGATGACTACAAGGCAGGGCTTAGAAAACTGCAGATTAACAGTTGGTACAGATATGGATTAAAAGTTGCATTAGGAATAGGAAAAGAAGCAAATGACGATATGCTTGCAGAATTCACCACATCTACAGATACAGTTGTACATGCATATTCAGGCGGACAGCTTGCACAACTTATTAAAAAAATAGCAGTTACATCATCTCAGATAGGAAGTAAGAGTATGACATTAGCTGATGATGTACTGAGAGATCTTAATGATGTTGATGTTGTAGATAAAAAGCAGGAACAGTTAGCTGAGCAGATCAAAAATATTGTTGATTCCGATGAATTCCCGAAAGACGTACCATTTGATACCGGATGGTAATTGTATTAACCTGACACAAATTTAAGAAAAGAGGTATGCATCAATGTTTATCGGGTTAAATGAAACCGTAAGAGGTGCCAGTCATGTTGACAGTGGCACAGTTTGTCAGGATTATTCAGCATATAAAACTGCCGCAGGATATGCCGTTGCTGCTGTAGCTGACGGCCATGGAAGCAAAAAGCACTTCAGAAGTGACGTTGGTGCTAAGGCTGCGGTTGATGTTGCCATTAAAGCCATAGATGAGTTTTGTTCAGATACAGAACAATTTGAATTAAAATTTAAAGAAGACCCTGACTATCTTCTGACTAAAATTCAGAAATACATTATTAAACAATGGTATGATAAAGTAAATGAGCATTATAACAATAATGAGGTTCAGGATAAAGAACGGGAACTACTTACCGATGAAGAACTTTTAGAAATAAAAAAGGAATCAATCTACGGTTCCACATTAATCGTTGCAGTTTTGACTGAAAATCTTTGTTTTGGGCTTCAGCTTGGTGACGGAAGCCTTGTTATTATAAAACAGTGTGGTGAATCATATATGCCGATAGTTGACGATGAAAGTTGTCCGGCAAATCTCACAGCATCATTATGTAACTCAAATGCTATTAAAATGTTTAATTATTTTTATGACTATGATATGCCATTGTCTATATTAATATCTACAGATGGCCTTTTTACATCATTTGGAAGCAAAGAAAGCTTTGAAGAGTATAATTGTATTATTACAAGTCAGCTTGATGATATAGAGGTTCTCAAAACCAGATTAAACAAAAATTTTGTAAGAAGAACCAATGCCGGAAGCAGGGATGATATATCAATATCAATTATCTTTCAGAAGGAAATGTTTGACGAAAACCACAAAAATGTTCAGATGCAGGTTGATATTAATAAAAATAAAGCGGCAATAAGAGAAACTGAAGAAAAAGCGAAGATGCTCAAACGAATGGCAAAGGTTGAACAGATCCGTAATGAAAAGAGGATGTACGCACTGGCGCATCCGGAAGAATTACAAGCAGAAGACGAATAAAATAAAAAATGATATGCAATAGTCTTTTATTTGATTGTGATTATAAAAGCTATTGCATTAAATATTTTATTTAAAAATAAATACATCAATAGGGAGAATACAGTATGACAAATGACTTCATCCAGTATGATCTGGCAACAAATTTTGATGATGAACTGCTCAATTATGTTATTAAAAGGGATACTCATCATCAGATAAAATCTATATTCGGAAAATTAAAGGCAGATATTGCTGGTGGTGGAAGAGCAGCATCCATTTTACCTGATCTGTCAATAAAACAATTAAAGGATCACGTCAGTAAATGTACAGATGCAGGAATAGAATTTAATTATCTGCTTAATCCTATTACTCTCAACGATGCTGAGATCAGTGCGGAAAAAAATAAACAACTGATTGATTTTATTGATTCACTTTATGAAATAGGAATCAGAAGTTTTACAGTAAATTCTCCATATCTGTGTAAGCTTATGAAGAAAAGATACAGTGATATCAGAATTACAGTAGGCTTATATGCTGTTGTTATGACAATACAGCAGATACAGTACTGGGTCAATATGGGTGCTGATGAAATTACTTTAGATCATATTTTCAACAGAAATTTTCCTCTTCTGAGACATGTACTTGAAGTATTTAAAGATACAAATGTTAAAATAAGACTGATTGCCAACAACTTCTGTCTTCATGAATGTGCGTACAAGATAAATCACGCATGCAATATTGCAAGTCAGAGTGTGAACTATAAAAAAGAAGATATGTATATGGATTACAGTCTTCTTAACTGTACATATCATAAGGTTAAAAATAAAAGTGCAATGTTATCATCTGACTGGATAAGACCTGAAGATATTAAGGTATATAAAAAAATGGCTGATGATATTGGTACTGATAATCTTACAATTAAGCTTGTAGAAAGAACAAGATCAACATCATATCTTAAGAGAGTGGTTGATGCATATCTTAGTGAAAGCTATGACGGAAACTTACTCGACATTCTTAACTGGCCTATGTCTGATACAGAAAGAGCTGTTGGTGTAGGCAAAAAAGTTGAAAAAGAAAAATGTAAAGATACTCCTTTTGATAAAAAGGTTATGCCATATAACATGGATAAGCTTCAGCAATATGGAAGAGTAATGCAATTTCCGAAAATATATATTGACAATAAAAAACTTGATGGCTTTATAGACCATTTCGTAAATAATTTTAATTGCAGACAACTCATCTGCAAAAACAATATTCTGCCAGTTGAATCGGAGTGTGCAAGTCAATGTCCTTATTGTGATATATGGGCAGATAAAGCAATAACAGTTAATGAAGATGAAGTTAATCAGTGGCTTTCTGTTGCAGCTAATGTTATTAATTCAATAGAAGACAGAACTGTATACAAAGATGCTTTATTATCTGAAGTTTAATAATAGAATAACATTTAAGCAATAATACGTAAATATAAAAATCCTCCATTATTAATAGTGGAGGATTTTTCAATAATATATGAGAATGATATTATACTTCATATGTTTTTACGTCAGATACTGAATGTAATAAGTAATCTTCAAAAATCTGCATTGTTATAAAAAAATCGTTACAATTCAAATGAAATGTAACGATTTTTTTTATTATAGATTACCGTTTTTTTTCTGCCTTTTAATGAACTTGGCATCAATTTTTGCGGCTTTCTTTTTGTCTTTAATAGATTTAATTGCTTCTTCTATAGGTGGTTCTTCTTCATAATTACCAGATATAGATGTTGAACTAGCAAGTATATTATTGAGTCTGTCTTTAAAAATTGCGTTATTGTCACCGGAATTTATATTTGTACCATATACAGATTGTGATGGAATCGTACTATTTGGATGCGCATTGGTAATTGGTGCCTGCATTTTGTTTATATATGTACTGTTAGAAGTTGTATTGTTTGAATTCTGGTAATTTGTATTTGTAGATGGTGTATTATTCGGTTTCTGGGGCATCTGGTTTATATATAAACTGTTATTTGCAGGTATATGATTCGGAGTAACAGGGGCTTGCATCTGAGAAAATATGCCATTGTTCACAGGTTGCTGCTGATACATAGAGTTGTTCACAGGCTGTTGCTGATACATAGAGTTGTTCACAGGCTGTTGCTGATACATAGAGTTGTTCACAGGCTGTTGCTGATACATAGAGTTGTTCACAGGCTGTTGCTGATACATAGCATTGTTCACAGGCTGCTGCTGATACAT
>OCTV010001009.1_pt1 | contig 10544 bp, 8 predicted proteins | sample 1539101 | NCBI WGS metagenome assembly OCTV01 (sample SAMEA3991422, study PRJEB22521) | metagenome | biome: anthropogenic terrestrial biome; feature: sewage plant; material: sludge | place: Sweden | collected 2012-09-26 | reverse complement strand
GCGGCGCTGCGGCAACGGCCGGGGCGTTCTGGGCATGGGCATCGCCGACGCCAGGATGTTGGATCTGGACTAAACCGATGCCTGCGGCAAGGGTGACCAGTGCCGTGATAGCAGCTAACAGAGTGCGTTTCATAGGTTTTTCCCCCGATCAACGTCTACGAATCTCAGCTTGATCATCTTCGGCCAGATTACGTGGCCTTTATGACAGGACATTGTTCTTTCCGAGAAGTTCAAACGCTGTTTGTTTTTTCTCGGTTGCTGCACTCAGAGAGAAATTCTGGGGTGTGCGTGGAGATCACACGGCATGGCCAACGGGCGTTGTCGAATTTTGCCGATTTATCCGGTTGACCGTGGAAGTGCTGGCCGAAGGTCAGCCTCGGGTGGCGCTGAGCTTAGCTATAGCCAGGCTTGTGCCACTCTCCCTCAGGATAGGTAACTGCAGGCCGAACCAAAGGCCAGACGGTCGAATTTGCGGTTCATTTGCCCCTTTACTGAGTGACATTCCGCTTCCGTCTACTTCCGCGGAGTGCAATAATCAGCAGGCGATTTTCGTATTTTTTTCATCTCCGCTACAGGTGGTCTGTTCCATGGCCAGATTCGGTCGATTTGCCCTGTTTTCAAGCCTTGAGTCGTCGCGATGAGTCGCAGAGTCTTCTCTGCCATCATCGCCTTGCTGATATGCGGGATGGCGCTGGCGTTTGTTTTTGCCGAGAAAATCAATCGTGAACGCTACGTTTCTGCGGAGCGGGCCCAGGTTCTCCATAACCTGACGGTGGTTCGGGATGCGCTGGAGGTCAGTCTGACCAGCGACATTCAACTGGTCAGAGGCTTGGTCGGCGTTATTGCGCTGTCCCCGGATCTCGAACAGTCTCGTTTCGAGAAAGCTGCCAGTTCGCTGTTCTCCGGGCCCACCCAGCTTCGCAACATTGCGCTTGCACCGGATATGGTGATCCGGATGATCTATCCGAAGTCAGGCAATGAAAAGGCGATTGGCGTGGATTACCGTGATTTGCCCGGGCAGTTCGCAGCGGTCGAGGCGGCCCGGGTGACTCGCCGAATCGTCGTTGCCGGCCCGATAAATTTGCTTCAGGGCGGCACCGGCGTGGTGGCTCGACTGCCGGTCTATTTGCCAGGCAAGGATGGCCAGGAATACTTTTGGGGCGTGATCAGCGCGGTCATCGATGTCGACAAACTTTTTGCCAGAAGCGGCTTGCTTGACGAGAAGCTTCCCATCGAAATTGCCATTCGCGGCAAGGATGCCAAAGGCCCGGCCGGCGAGGTCTTTTTTGGCCGTTCCGAATTGTTCGCCAGCACCCCGGTGCTGGCTGATATCCATTTGCCGCAGGGTTCATGGCAGATCGCCGCGGTTTCGCGTGGCGGCTGGTCGGCTGTGCCGGACAATCTATGGACGCTACGCCTTGTTTTTGCCCTGATTGCCCTGCTTGTCCTGGGTGCCTTTCTTGCACTGGGGCGGGCGCTGGGTCTGGCGGCACAGGCCGGGGAGCGTGTCGAATCTTCTCGTCGCCAGCTTTCAGCTACCCTCGAAAACACGCCGAATGTGGCTGTCCAGTGGTACGACAATCTGGGGAAAGTGATCTACTGGAACACTGCCTCGGAGCAACTTTACGGTTGGTCGGCAGATGAGGCGATGGGCAAGACGCTGGATCGGCTGATTTTTACCAGGGACGATGCGGCTCGGTGCAGCAGCGTATTTGACGAAGTGCTTGCCACCGGGAAACCAGATGGGCCAACCGAGTACGCAACGCGAACCCGATCCGACGAACTGCGCTGGGTGGAATCAACGGCTTTTTTGATCCCGGGGACGGATTCCGCGCAAAAGATATTGGTTTGCATGGACGTGGATGTGACCGAGCGCAAGCTGGCCGAGCAGAAGCTGGCCGAATTCAACCGTGATTTCGAAGGCTTTCTCAATCAGACGACCGATTTTGTTTATTTCAAGGATGCAGACAGCCGCTTCCGCTTTTGCAGTCAGACGCTGGCCGATATTACCGGCCATGCCAGTTGGCGCGACCTGATCGGCAAGCACGATCGGGATGTCTTCCCGCCCGAGACCGCGCGTATCTACGAGGAAGAGGAGTACGCCGTCTTTTCTGAGGGTCGCCCGCTCCTCGAAAAGGTTGACCCGTATTTCGACAAGAACGGCAAGACTGGTTACGTTGAAACCAGCAAATGGCCGTTGTTTGATGAGAACCGGAACGTCGTCGGAATTTTTGGTATCAGCCGCGATATTACCGAGCGGGAACTTAACCGGGAGGAACTCCAGAATCATCGCCATCGCCTTGAGCAATTGGTTGTCGAGCGAACCGCTGAGTTGGCCGTCGCCAAGGAATCGGCCGAGGCTGCCAACATCGCGAAAGGTGATTTTCTCGCCAACATGTCGCATGAAATTCGCACGCCGCTCAATGCCATTACCGGCATGGCGCACCTGATTCGTCGTCATGGATTGGCCACCGAGCAAATGGAACGACTCGATCGTCTGGAGATGGCCAGCGAACATTTGCTGGAAATTATCAATGCCATCCTCGATCTGTCGAAGATCGAAGCCGGGAAATTTACCTTTGATGAAGCGCCGATACGGATTGACCTCATCGTCGGCAATGTCGCCACGATGCTTCATGACCGTGCGCTGGCAAAAAATATCGAACTGGTCGTCGAGTGCGACCCCCAATTGCCGCCTGTGCTGGGTGACGCCACGTGCCTGCAGCAAGCCTTGCTCAATTACGGCGGCAACGCGATCAAATTTACGCAGTCCGGGCGCGTCACCTTGCGGGCAAAATTGGTCGGACAGAATGTCGATGGCGTTCTTTTGCGTTTTGAGGTGGAAGATACCGGAATCGGCATTGCCGAAGACGAGTTGCCGAGGCTGTTTGGTGCTTTCGAGCAGGCCGACAACTCCATCACGCGAAAGTACGGCGGTACTGGTCTGGGCCTGGCCATTACCCGCAAACTCGCGCATTTGATGGGCGGTGACGCTGGCGCCACCAGCCAATCCGGGCAGGGGAGCACATTCTGGCTGACCGTACGCCTGAAGCTGGGTGCGGTGGCCGACCTATCCAGCGAATTGCTGAGCCTTGCCTGTGCGGGCGATATTTTGCGCACCGACTACCCGGGTTGCCGCATCCTCCTTGTTGAAGACGAGCCGATCAATCAGGAAATCGCCCTGGCCATGCTGGAAGATGTCGGGCAGATTGCCGATGTGGCCGAAGACGGCCTGGTTGCGCTGGAGATGCTCGGCAGCAAGGACTACGACCTGATCCTGATGGACATGCAAATGCCCCGGATGGACGGCCTGACCGCCACGCGGATGATTCGGGCGCTGCCGAATGGCGGCTCCATCCCGATTCTGGCCATGACGGCAAACGCGTTTTCCGAGGACAAGGCGCGTTGCTTCGAGGTCGGCATGAATGACTTCATCGCCAAGCCGGTTGATCCCGCACATTTGTACGGGACGCTGCTGAAATGGCTGGTCAATGTGGCTCACTGAGCCGTATCCCCTCTGAATGTCTGAACCAGTGCTCCCTGCCGTTGGGGAAATATTCCGGTTTGGAGCACTTTTCCTGGTTGACCGTGACAATGTGGTTTCTTATTGCCTTTCGAGCCGGCGCCGTCTAAAGGCTTTGAATCCGATCATGCCAAGTCCGGAAAGCAGCATCAGGTAAGTTTCCGGTTCCGGAACGGGGGCGGTAGTGTCGAGCACGATGGCCTGCATGGTGCCGTTGAATTTGCCTTCGGTCATGAAGGTCAGCCCGGTCACAAAACCCGTGACATCCAGCGGGCTGACTTCGGCGGAGGTTTCAATGCCAACGATACGGAATTTATCGACGCCATTGAGGTGTCCATTCAGCGCGAAATCAAAGGTTTCATTGACGCCGAGATTTTCTTTGATAGTTAGCCAACTCGCGCCGTTCCAGACCATGACGTTATAGAGCCCGTCACCATATCGGGTGGGGATCAGCACGCTCTTGAAATTCGGGTCACCGCCGCCAATGGCATAGGTGAATCCGGTGGCAACCAGTGGGTCGATGAAGGTGACCTCAGTGGCAGAGACCGGGACTTGGCTGAATTGATAGGGGATTTGTCCGCCACCCGTCAAATCTGCCGTGGTCGGAACCGGCGTTGCACTAGGAAGCGCAATGTTGCCGATGCCGGGAAGGTTGAGCGGCGTAAAGTCGAAATAGGATGACGAACGGGAGACTGGTGTGCCATCTGTGGTGCGGTTTTGTTCCAGAGCAATATCAATCGAGTACTGGGAATTGAACGCAAGTGATCGCGACTGGCCATTGGGCAATATCCAGCTCGCAGGAAGGGGGAGGGATGTGGTGCTCCCCGATACCATTTGTTCGAAGATCAGGTCGGCTTGTTGAAAACTGCGCGGATTGCCGGGGTCTTTCGAGACGACGGTAATCGGGTTGCTCCGGTCAAAAACCCGGATACGAATGGCATCAATGCGCGGCGCATTCTCGGGAAGTTGCCACGAAATGGTCGGCGTAACACCGGTGCCGCTCGCCGACATCTGCTTGACAAATGGCATGAGATCGACACTTCCGACCGCTGGCGTGTTGACGACGGTATTGGTGCCGGCAGCAAAGCTTGGCGTCGAAGAAAGCACCAGCGTCCACGGATTGGCGAGATCCAGAGTGTATGGCCGACTGGCAAAATATTGATCGGGGCGAAGTGTCCAGTTTCTCAGGAATAGCGACTGGCGCACAAAATCGGGGTCGGAAATCGAGGTGCAGGCCAAGCCCGGCGGGCACTGCCTGGTCACACCAAAGCTGGCCTCATTGAGGCCGACCCCATAAGGCCTGACATCGTTGGCGCCCCAGACCAGGATGTCACCAGTGGCCAGGTTGTTGCTGTTGGCGCTGTTGTTGAGGCGAAGCGCAAAGAGATCACTGACGGCAGGTACGGCAGCGATCGCCGAACCGGCAAGACTGGTGCCGGCGAGGATCAGGCTTGCCATGCAGGCGGCACGAACGTTTGAAGCTGTGATCATGGTGTCTCCTTGTTTTTGTGTGATTTTCCGGTGAAATGCAGCGTATCGCATGTCATATACTGAGTGCATCATTCAAATGAATGATCGCAGTCAGAAGCAGCGATCGTTTGCTCCTGTACGCCGCTAAAATGGACGGCCAGTCCGGCGAGTTTGGCTTGGGCTTTGGGAGGTCTCATGACGCGTGAGCTTGATCATTTGGTCGGAGCACTTTTTGAGGGCATCTTGACGCCCGAGAAACTGCCGGCGGTACTTCCTACGCTGGCAGCATGGCTGGCACAGGCACCGAACGATGATTTGGCGGACAGCCTTCCCGCATTGCCGCCGCTCTATTGCCCGCATGCCATGGGGCGGGCGGCTGAAGCGCTACCTTGTCAAGGTTCGCAGCCGATGCGGGGAATTTCGCAAGCCGTTGCAATGGATTGCGCGGTGTGTTCCCTGTTTGATGGCAGGCAATTGAATTGGCACCGCGTACTCGAACTCGTATTGCATTGCCGTGCACAGCGGGAATTTGCCGACAAGTTACTCAGCCACGCGCAGGCAAGCCATGCAGCAGCCTTCTATTTGGCGCGCAACGGTGCTGTTCTGGGCTGCGACAGGCGCGCGGAATCGTTTCTTAAATCAGGCGACGTGCTACGTTTAGCCAATGGTTTGCTCAATTGTGCGGAGCAAAAACTCCAACCGGCTTTCAATGTTGCGTTGGCCGAAGCTGTCGATGCCGGACGCCCGAAGAGCATTTTGATTCACCGCTACGCTCAGCCAGAGCGGCGCTTCAGTCTGAGTCTGACGCCGATGGAAGACCATCAAAGTTTGACCAGCGTTGGCGCGCCAAATGGCGCGGCAAACATTCTGTGTCTGGTGGCGCCGCTGGATGGCAGACGGATGGCCACGGCACGTCAGTTGATGGATTTGTTCGGGCTGTCTGCTGCCGAGGCGCGGCTTGCCCGCGCAATTTGCCACGGCAGTTCGGTCGAGGAGTTCGCGCGCGATCAGGACGTTCGGCTGTCGACCGTGCGCACCCAACTGAGTGCGGTTCTGCATAAAACCGGTACTGAGCGGCAGTCCGGATTGGTACGCTTGATTGCTGGTATTCCGGTCATCCGAGATATGGCCTGAGTGCCGCCAGATGTCAGGCAGTCGCCGTGCCAAAGCGTCCGCGCAGATAGTTGATGATCTCGCCAGACTCGTACATCCACTCGGTCTGGCCGGCCTGATCGGTGATTTTCAGACAGGGCACCTTGGCTTTGCCGCCGCCATTGACCAGATCGTCCCGGTTTTTGCCTTCGTGCTGGGCATCGAGCTTGTCTACGGTCAGCGACAGGCGGCGCATTTCCTGGCGAACCTTGATGCAGAACGGGCAGGTCTTGTATTGATACAGCGTCAGGCTGGCGGTTTGGCGGTCGACGTCGGCTTGTAACGCCGGTGGGCGAATCAGGCCTTTCGGGCGGCGCAGGAATTCGCCCAGCAGCATGACGGGGCCGAGAATGACGCGCAGGATTTTGAAGAACGTGCGGATGATGATTTTCATGGCTACTCCGGGGTAGGCCGTTGGCGGCCAAGTCTGGGGGGTTACAAAGTCGTCCAGGCGCTTGCCTCGATGTCGAAACCACGGACCGGCAACTTGGCCCGCATCGTTGAAATGGCGCGTTCGAGCGAGGCGTCCTTGCCCGGAATGACGTGTTCGTTTTGCAGCGGGAATTCGGCTTGAATGGAGAGGGCGGAGTGTACGTCAGGGGGGTGACATTGTTGCGGTCGACCGGAAATTTAGGCGAATTCCGAAATTTTGTTTGGTCGCAAAGGCGAAGGGGGCTAGGCTGGGAATTGATCTTTCTTTGCCGTGCAGCGGCCTTGACTGTCGGTTGCCAAAAGAGGGCTGTTCCAATTTGAAAACAAGGAGATAACCATGAAACTGATTGCTCAAAAGCCTGGCTTCATGCGCCCACGCCGCATTGGCAGCGCGGGGCGCGGGTTGTTGGCATCCACGATCATCAGCACCGTTCTCGCCTTGGGCGCCGGGCAGGCTGAGGCGGCGAGCAAGACCAAGGTCAGCGTCAATCAGAATGGCAAACCCGTCGGCACGCTGCCTTGCGAGACGAACCCGGGCACCTTGCCGCGAACGAATCCCCTGTTGTCGCGAACGGCTGTGTTGATGGGGGGCGGCACCGACGTCAAGGATGCGTTCAGCTGGATGATCGCCAAAATGGCCCAATGCGCCGATGGCAGCACCGGCACCCGGGGCAATGTCCTCGTGATCCGCGCCGGGGGCAGTCCGCGCTATGACGCCCTTATCGCCAAAACCGGCCCGGTAGCCTCGGTCATCACGCTGGTGGTGCCAAACCGGGAGACCGCGATGGACCCCGAGAACCTCTCGATCTTCGCAGAGTACATCAAGAATGCCGGGGCGATTTTTCTGACCGGTGGGGATCAGGGCGATTACTACACCTACTGGAAAGGCACGCCGCTCGAGACACTGATCTCGGATCAGGTGAAGACTTTTGGCATCCCGATTGGCGGCACAAGCGCCGGGATGATGATCCTCAGTGAGATCAATTACGTTGCCATTCCGGCCACGATCGGCTCCAGTGAGGCCTTGGCTGACCCCGACAAGTACTGGCAGGACGAACCGTTGGCAGCGCGGGATCTGGTCAACGATTTCTGGACGACCAAAACACCGTTCCCGCCACTGCTCTCGACCGTGACCGATTCCCATTTTGATACGCGCGCACGCATGGGGCGTTTGACCAGCTTCCTGGCCCGCAGCATCGTCCACAACCTGGCTGACCGGGAGAGCGCGCAAGCCATCGGCGTCGACGAGCAAACTGCCTTGCTGATGGAATGCGAGGATCAATCCTGTGCCACGCCGCCGCGTCTCAAGGTCGTGGCCAACCCGAAAGTTGTCGGGGCGGCCTACGTTCTCAAGCCCTCCGCATCGAGCAACCTGATTGTCGAGCCGGGCACGCCATTGACGTTTACCAGCGTCGAGGTTCAAAAGCACACGGTCAATGGTGATCCGGTCATTTACCAGATTGATGTCAGCGGCGGAGTCATGACCTCTAACGCCTTGAATGGCAGTCTTTACTGAGTCGGTAGTCAGTTGAGCCGGAATTCCGCATACTGGCCGGCCAACTGAATACCCGGAGAATGTTTTGGAAGACCAACTGCCCCTTGAAGTCGAAACCTCGGCTGACCCGAAATTTGCGGTGATCTGGCTGCACGGCCTGGGCGCCGACGGTTCCGATTTCGTGCCCGTCGTGCCTGAACTCGGGCTGCCCAAAGCACCGGGCGTCCGCTTCATCTTCCCCCACGCGCCCCACATGCCGGTGACTTGCAACGGCGGTTACGTCATGCGCGCGTGGTACGACATCATTTCGCTGGAAAGCAACGCCCGCCGCATTGACGAGGCGGGCATCATCGCTTCGCGGGAAACCATTCGGGGTTTGATCGAACTTGAAAAAAGCCGCGGAATTCCGGTTGACCGCATCTTTCTCGCCGGCTTCTCGCAGGGCGGTGCGGTCGCCTACACCACGGCGCTGACGCACCCGGAAACACTGGCCGGCGTCATCGCGCTCTCCACCTACATTCCCTCGCCGGGCCTGCTGACCGAAGAGTCTGCCGCCCCCAACCGCGCCACGCCGATCTTTGCAGCGCACGGCACGTTTGACGACGTGGTGTCACCCCAACTCGGGATGGCGGCGCGCAATCTTCTGGCCGAGCGCGGTTACGCCATCGAATGGAACGATTACCCGATGCCGCATTCGGTCTGTCTGGAAGAAGTGCAAGCCATCGGCCGCTGGCTGGTTGAGCGCATGCGGGCAATCGGCGGCTAGGGCTTCGCCGGTTTCCCCTTGGCTGGCGGGGCTTTCTCGGTTTCGGAAATCGAGTGGCCTTCTTCGTCGGCCGCATGCAGCAGCCACACTAGATCGCTGCCCTGAACCGGCATCGGGATCATCTGGTTCCAGCTCCAGCGAAATACCGGGCCGTAGGGAACATAACGTGCCAGTACGTCACCTTGTCGGGTAGCGCCAAAAAACGGCAGTGGCGAGGTGATTGCGGCCTTGAGTTGGGCTTCGTTCATGATGCTTCCTTTGCGGTTGCGGGCCAGAGGCCAGTTTGCGCGCACTTTTCGGGCGGATCAAGTCTGCGGGTTTTCCATGCAATAAATCCCGCGAATTCGCTATTAAACTGTGGGATTCAACTGATGACCCATCCGCCTCGTTGCGGTAACAGAACTGGGTCATCATTCAACGCAGAAAACTTTCGTCGCGGTGACCGTATGAAACCATCCTTCCTCCCCGGCACGCCCTTGCTTGGCGGCGCCGACGTCGAGCAGAAACGCCAGCAGATTCTTGACTACTTCCACGCCACTTTTGATCGCTACAGCTTTTCGAAACGCTGAGCTGCGATGAGGCGTACTACGTCAAGTCGATTGCGCTGCGTCACCCGTTGATTTTCTACTTTGGCCACACCGCCACCTTCTTCATCAACAAATTGGTGCTGGCCGGGCTGGTCGAGTCGCGCATCAACCCCGGTTTCGAGTCGATGTTCGCCATCGGCGTTGATGAAATGAGCTGGGACGACCTCAGCGATGTCCGCTACAACTGGCCGAGCGTCGCCGAAGTGCGCGCCTACCGCCAAAATGTGCGTGCCACGGTCGACCGGATAATTCGCTCAAAAACGCTAAGCTTGCCCATCGGCTGGGAAGACCCGTTCTGGATCATCGTGATGGGTATCGAGCACGAGCGCATCCATCTAGAAACCTCTTCGGTGCTGATCCGCCAGCATCAACTGAAATACGTGCAGAAGCACCCGGGCTGGGCACCTTGCACCGAAAGCGCCGCCGCCCCGGCGAACACGCTGGTCGATATTCCCGCCGCCAGTTTTCTGCTTGGCCGCGAGCGCAGCGACCCGAAAATTTATGGCTGGGACAACGAATTTGGCCGCCACGAGGCGTCGACCGCAGCCTTCAAGGCCGGCCGTTATCTCGTCTCGAATCAGGAATTCCTCGCCTTCGTCGAAGCCGGCGGCTATGCCGACGATTCCTTGTGGCAAGAGGAAGGCGCTGCGTGGAAAAAGTTCGCCAAGGCCGAGCACCCGACTTTCTGGGTAAAGGACGGCCCACAATGGCGCCTGCGCCTGATGCTGGAAGAAGTCGCCATGCCCTGGGACTGGCCGGTGGAAACCAACTACCACGAAGCCAAGGCCTTTTGTAACTGGAAAGCGCAAGCCACCGGCCAGGCCGTGCGCCTGCCGACCGAGGACGAATGGCAGGCGCTGCGCCAGTTCGCCGGCGTCGGTGAACTGCCTGGCGATGCCGCCAATATCGAACTCAAGAACTACGCCTCCAGTTGTCCGGTCGATCAGTTCGCCCACGGCCCGCTGTTCGATGTCGTCGGCAACGTCTGGCAATGGCTTGAAACGCCAATCTATCCGTTCGCCGGCTTCGAAGTGCATCCGATTTACGATGACTTCACGACGCCAACCTTCGACGAACAGATCGGAAGAGCGTCGTGTAGGGAAAGAGTGTTCAGAGCCG